>LFIK01000140.1_pt1 | contig 48878 bp, 48 predicted proteins | sample 643401 | NCBI WGS metagenome assembly LFIK01 (sample SAMN03777447, study PRJNA286221) | soda lake metagenome | biome: soda lake; feature: Kulunda steppe; material: water; isolation source: sample T5-Br brine of Lake Tanatar-5 | place: Russia: Kulunda steppe | collected 2010-07
GATGCGGTGGATGGCTCATTCCTGACCGGCTTCACGGCGCTCGGCATTCCGGTAACAGAAGCCGTGGGGTAAGTTTGTCCGGGGGAAGGGGAAACCTGTCCGTCTCTCGATTTATGAAACAGTGCCGCATGAGACTCTTGGCAAAGCACAGATGCTCGAACCATCGCTTTTGAGGTTTCGAAGCCAGCTTCCCGAAATTTCGACCGCTGACATACACGCGCGCCGACTGTCAGCGCTACTCCTGTGCAACAGGCGCCCAGGGTTTGCCATCGGCCAGTTCGGCAATGAGATGATCCACCATCGCGCGGGTCTTGGCGGGCATCGGGGTCACCGGGGGCCAGAGCGCGTAGACTGGAAGCGCACGGGTCTCGAGTTCGGGAAGCACCCGATGCAGTCTGCCAGCCGTGATTTCCGGCGCGGCGATGAAGCGCGGTATCATCGCGAGCCCCAGCCCGGCGATGGCGAAATCGCGCATGGCTTCACCATTGTTCAGCGTCAGCCGACCCTGCACGGGTGCGGGCGTCATGTCTCCGTTGCGGCCGAACAGCCAATGGCGCGAGTCCGGCAGAAGCGCATAGCTGATCACCTGATGCGCGGCCAGATCCCCCGGCGTATCGGGACGGCCGTGCCGCGCAATGTATTCGGGGCTGGCGCAGGCCACCATCCGGTCGGTGCACAGCTTGCGCCCGACCAGCGCGCTGTCGCGCGGCTCGCCGATACGGATGGCCAGATCATAGCCGTCGCGCACCAGATCGCGGGCGCGGTCGTCATAGTCGATGCGCAGGTCGAGCTGCGGATGGCGCGCGGCAAAGCGCGCGAGGATCGGCCCCAGATAGAGCGTGCCGAAGCTCATGGGCGCGCTCATCGCCAGGCTGCCGCGCAGCGCGGCCTGGCCATCCATCTCCCATGCCGCGCTTTCGGCGGCGGCGCGCAGATCGGCCAGCGCCGGGCGCAGGCGTTCGGCAAGGCGCAGCGCCGCCTCCGTGGGCGCGACCCGGCCCGCGCTGCGCAGGAACAGGGCCGCGCCCAAAGCCGCCTCCAGATCGGAGATCCGCTTGCTGATGACCGATTTCGACAGGTTCATCCGCGCCGAGGCCGCCGTGACCGTGCCCAGCTCGATCACCGTCAGAAAGGTTTCGATCTCGTCCAGCGTATAGCGCATGATGGCAGGGTAGTCGCGGCACACCCGTTCGGCAATCGCGAACACCGGGTTGCGGGCACCGCCCCTGCACGCGCGCCCGGAAAGCAGCCATATCGGTGCCAATGAAAGGAGGCTATCATGGACCTTACTGGTATTCACCACCTCACCGCGATCAGCGCCGATGCGCCCGCCAATAACCGCTTCTATACGGAGGTTCTCGGGCTCAGGCGCGTCAAGAAGACCGTCAATCAGGACGACACTTCGGCCTATCATCTGTTCTTCGCCGATGGCGCGGGCAGCCCCGGCAGCGACCTGACCTTCTTCGACTGGCCGGTCGGCCCCGAGCGACGCGGCACGCATTCGATCAGCCGCACCGGGCTGCGCGTCGATGCGGCCAGCCTCGACTACTGGGCCGCGCGGCTACGCGACGCCGGGCTGACGGCAGGCGATATCAGCGAAACGGACAGCCGCCCCACGCTTGATTTCGAAGACCCGGAGGGCCAGCGCTTCCGCCTCACCGCAGACGCGCCGGGCGCGGCGCATCCTTGGGAGCGCAGCCCGGTGCCCGCCGCGCACCAGATAAGGGGCCTCGGGCCGATCACCATCTCGGTGCCGGAACTGGCGCCGACCGAAGCCGTCCTGACGCGGGTGATGAACATGCGGCGCGCGCGGGACTTTCCCAGCCCCGACGGGGTCGGTCAGGTCCATGTGTTCGAGATGGGGGTGGGCGGGCCCGCGGCTGAATTGCATGTGGCCGTGCAGCCGGGGCTGCCGGTCGCGCGGCAGGGTGCTGGCGCGGTGCATCACGTCGCCTTCCGCGTGCCCGACCGCGCGGCGCTCAGCGCATGGACCGAGCGCGTAAGCGGCTTTCGCGTGCCCAATTCGGGCGAGGTCGAGCGCTATTACTTCCGCAGCCTGTATTTCCGCGAACCCGGCGGCAACCTGTTCGAGCTGGCCACCGACGGGCCGGGATTCGACGTGGACGAGCCCTTCGAGACGATGGGCGAGTCGCTGTCGCTGCCGCCCTTCCTGGAGCCGCGCCGCGCCGCCATCGAGGCCGGGTTGGAACCGCTGGACTGAGGTGAAGACCGCCGCCGGATGCTGTCCGGCGGCGGTTGTTGCGCAAATGCCCGGCCTCTGGCTTCCCTGCGAAGCGCCACCACGGCAGAGTGATGCCTGAGCACGGCACCGGACGAAGGGGGACGAAGATGGCAGCGGAGGGCTTGGGATCCGCCATCGGGCCCGCAGTCGCACTGATGGCGGCGGCGGTGGTGGCGGTGCCGCTGTTTCGCCGGCTGGGGCTGGGGTCGGTACTCGGCTATTTCGCGGCCGGGGCGGTGGTCGGGCCGTCGGCTCTGGGGCTGTTCACCGATCCCGATGCGATCCTGACTCTCGCCGAGCTTGGCGTGGTGATGTTCCTCTTCGTCATCGGGCTGGGGTTGCGCCCGCAGAAACTCTGGACGATGCGTGGGCAGATCTTCGGGCTGGGGCTGGTGCAGGTCTACTTCGCGACCGCGCTGCTGACGGGCGCCGGTATACTGGTATTCGACTTTGCGCCCGCCACGGCCTTTGTCGCCGGGGCGGGGTTCGTGCTGTCCTCGACTGCCGTGATCATGTCCACCCTGCAAGAGCGCGGCCAGATCGCCAGCGCCGAGGGGCAGCGCTCGGTCTCGATCATGCTGTTCGAGGATCTGAGCATCATTCCGCTGTTGGTCGTGGTGGCGTTGCTCTCGCCCGTGGGCCAGGGCGCGGGCGGGCTGTCGGCGCTGGGGCTGGCGCTGGCAGGGCTGGCGGCGCTGCTGGTCGTCGGGCGCTGGCTGCTGGACCCGTTCTTCGCGCTACTCGCCCGGGCCCGCGCGCGCGAGGTGCTGACGGCGGGCGCGCTTCTGGTCGTGCTGGGCGCCGCACTCCTGATGGACATGGTCGGCCTGTCGATGGCGATGGGCGCGTTTCTGGCCGGTGTGATGCTCTCGGGGTCGAGCTATCGCCACCAGATCGAGAGCGACATCGAGCCCTTCAAGGGCCTGTTGATGGGGCTCTTCTTTCTGGCCGTCGGCATGTCGCTCGACCTGTCCATCGTGGTGACCGAATGGGCGCTGCTCATCACGATTCTGGTGGTCTATGTGCTGGTGAAGGCCGCCGCGGTCTATGGCGTGGCCCGCCTGTTCGGGGCGGCCAATCGCACGGCGATGGGGCGCGCGGCGCTCTTTGCGCAGGGCGGAGAGTTCGCCTTTGTCCTTTACACGGCGGCGCTGTCCGGCGGGGTGATCGACGGGCGCGAGAATGCCATCTTCGGGACCGTGGTGATCCTGTCGATGGCAATCTCGCCGCTGATCCTGATCGTGGCCGACCGTCTGATGCGGCGCGAGTCGCCCTCGCTCGACGGGGTCGAGGCAGCGGACCGGCTGCGCGGGCAGGTGCTGATGATCGGCTTCGGGCGCTTCGGGCAGATTGCCATGCAAGTGTTGCTCGCGCGCGGCGTGCAGGTCTCGGTGATCGAGGCGGACCCCGACCGCATCCGCGAGGCCGAAAGTTTCGGTTTCAAGGTCTATTACGGCGACGGAACGCGGCTGGATATCCTGCGCACCTCGGGCGCGGGCGAAGCGCAGGCGCTGCTGATCTGCGTGGACGGTCGCGATGCAGTGAACCGGATCATAGATCTGGCACAGCACGAGTTCCCCAATGCCGCCCTGCTCGCGCGCAGCTATGATCGTGGCCATTCGATGGAGCTGATCCGCGCGGGTGTCGATTTCGAGATCCGCGAGACAGTGGAATCGGCGCTTCTGATGGGGGCCGAAGGCCTGCGTCGGCTGGGCTGCGCCGAGGACGCCGTGCGCGAGGCGCTGGACGATATCCGCCGCCTTGACGCGCAGCGCCTGACCGAACAGGTGCAGGGCGACATCATGTCCGGGCGCGACAGACTGTTGACCGCGCCGGAGCCCGAGCCGCTGACGCCCGGACGAAAAACAGAGGAGAAAGACCCATGACCAAGACGATCCTCGGCCTCTCGGGTAGCCTGCGCCGGGCCTCCTTCAACACAGGGCTTTTGCGTGCGGCGGCAGACCTGGCCCCCGAGGGCGCGCGCGTCGAGATCGGTTCGATCCGCGACGTGCCGCTCTATGACGGCGATCTGGAGGCGGCCCAGGGCCTGCCGCCCGCGGTCGCCCACCTGCAGGCGCAGCTTCAGGATGCCGATGGCGTGCTGATGGTGACGCCGGAATATAACAATGGCGTCCCCGGTGTGTTCAAGAACGCCATAGACTGGATGTCGCGCGGGCCGGGGCTGAAGCTGTGGGCGGGCAAGCCCGTGGCAGTGATTGGTGCCTCGCCGGGGGGCTTTGGCACGATGATGGCGCAGGCGCATTGGCTGCCGGTCTTGCGCACGCTCAAGGCGGATTTCTGGGCCGACGGCCGATTGATGGTCTCGCGCGCAGACGACCTGTTCGATGCCGATGGCACCCTGACCGATGCCAGAAGCCGCGAACGGCTGGCGGAGTTCATGGAAGGCTTTGCGCAGGTGCTATGAGCGGGGCATTGCGGTCCGTCCTGATGATCGGTGCAGTCGGGCAGCACCTGCCCGCACATCAGAAGCGCCCCCGGACCGTCCCCACCCACCCGCACGGCCCGGGGGCGCCCGTCCAGACACGCGGTCAACCACGCGCGCCAAGCCAGTCCCGTGCGGCCTCGAGATCGGCTCCGGTGAGGTCGTGCCCGGCATCGAGCACCCGCGCATCGAGTGTTGCGCCTGCTTCGCGCAGTGCCTGTTCAAGCGCCGGGGCCATGCGCGCGAACGGGTCGCGCGCACCCGAGAGCAGCAGAACGTCCGCGCCGTCCAGATCGGGCGCGGGCGGATCTTCCAGCGCCGCGATCCCGCGCAGCAGGATCGCGCGGCGCACCGCGCCGGGATGCAGCAGCATCACCGCACCCAGCAGGTTGGCGCCGTTCGAGTAGCCAAGGAAGCTCAGCCGGTCGGGGTCCAGCCCGTATCCGCGCACTGCCCCCTCAACGAACCCGGCGAACGCCTCGGCCTCGGCGCGGATGTCGGCCTGATCGTAGGTCACGGCGTCATAGCGGCGGAACCAGCGGTTGATGCCCTCCTCGGTCGAGCGCCCGCGCACGCCCAGAAGCGAGGCGCGTGGGGCGATGCGATGGGCCAGCGGCATCAGATCGGCCTCGTTGCCGCCCGTGCCATGCAGGTGAATGAGGGTCGAGCCGTCAGAGTCCTCGGGGGTGTGCAGGCGGTGGATGAAGGGCAGATCACGCATCGGTCTCCTTTCCTCGCCCGGTCGGGCGAATTGTGGCAGCATCACGCGCAATTCAGCCGCGCGTACAGTGTCATGGGGTGGGAAGAGCAGGCGCTCTCCAAGCGTCTCGTGGGGTTCGTCAACAGCGAAGCCCGGCGCATCCGTGGCGTATTCGATCAGCAGCCCGCCCGGATCGCGTGCATAGAGCGACAGGAAATACCGCCGGTCATGCACTTCGGTCAGGCCCTCGGCCCGCCCGAGCGCCTTGCGCATGTCCCGCACCGCCCCGGCATCGGCCGCCCGGAACGCCACATGGTCGATCATGCCGGTGCCGGGGATGGCAGGCACATAGCCCGCCGCATCGCGCAGGTCGATCGCGTCGGTGCGTGAGACCAGCCGCCGCAGCGCGCCTTCGCGCGCAACCTCGCGATAGCCGAACTGCGACAGGAACCCGGCGCTGGCCTCGGCCTCGGCGCTCAGCATCGTGACGGCGCGCAGCCGCGTCGGCGCGATGGGGTCGGGCAGCGCTGCGGCGGCGGGCATCTCCACCCCTACCAGCTTGACGATGATCCCGTCGGGGTCCTTCAGCCGCAGCACCGGCTCGCCGAATTCGCGCCCCGGCCCCTGAACCGGCACCTGTGCGGCCAGCGCGCGCGCCAGCCAGTCGCCGATGCTGGCAGGCGGCACAGCAAGCGCGATCTCCGAGGGCTGGCCATGGCCGGTGCGCCCGCGCGCGCCGGCCTCCCACACCAGAAAGGTGACGATGCTGCCGGGGCTGCCCGCTGCATCGCCATAGAACAGGTGCAACTGCGCGCCGTCAGTGAAACCGGCGGTCTGCTTGACCAGCCGCAGGCCCAGAAACCCCATGTAGAAATCCACATTGGCCTGAACCCGCGCCGTGATCGCCGTGACATGATGGATGCCGCTGGCCATGGTTTTTGTCTCTTTACCCGTTTCGAAGTATCCAAACTGTCCCTCGCAGATAGGCAGAGTGCCAAGCCCGTCCAAAGGCTACCAGTGCGAAACCCGTGTTCGCTGCTGCCGAACAGGAAAGGTTTGCTTGCGAAGCCGCCCGTCCCTACACTTTGCACAGCCTAAGAGGAGTGCCCCCTATGAGCTGGAACCCGGCCCTGAACCCCGGCTGCCCCGACGACATCGCGGTGGATGCGATCGAAACCCTCATCGTGCCCCGCGCGCGCGACCTTGGCGGGTTCGAGGTGCGCCGCGCCCTGCCGGCGCCCAATCGGCAGATGGTCGGCCCCTTCATCTTCTTCGATCAGGCCGGCCCGGCAGAGTTCCTGACCGGGCAGGGGTTGGATGTGCGCCCGCACCCGCATATCGGGCTGGGCACCGTCACCTATCTCTATCGTGGCAGTTTCCATCACCGCGACAGCACAGGCGCGGACCAGATCATTGAGCCCGGGGCGCTGAACTGGATGATCGCCGGGCACGGTGTCACCCATTCCGAACGCACGCCCGAGCCCGCGCGCACGGGACCGTCGAGTCTCTACGGTATCCAGACCTGGATGGCGCTGCCAGAGGCGCATGAGGATGACGCCCCGAGTTTCGAGCATCACGGGCGCGAGGCCCTGCCCGAGATCACCGACACGGGCATCACCGCGCGGCTGATCCTGGGGACGGCCTATGGCGCAAGTGCGCCTGCGACGATGCATTCGGAAACCTTCTACCTCGATGTGGTGCTGGAGCCAGGCGCGCTTTTCCCGCTGCCCGACGATCACGAGGACCGTGGCCTCTACATCACCGAGGGGTCGGTCAGCATCGCCGGGCAGAGCTATCATGCCGGGCAGATGATGGTCTTCCGCCCGGGCGACCGGATCACCGTGCAGGCCGGGCCGCAGGGTACGCGGCTGATGGCGCTGGGCGGCGCGACGATGGGCGGGCCGCGCTACATCTGGTGGAATTTCGTCGCTTCCTCGCGCGAACGCATCGAGGCGGCGAAAGAGGAATGGCGCGCCGAACGCTGGGGCGAGGGGCGCTTCGACCTGCCGCCCGAGGACCGCGACGAGCATATTCCGCTGCCGTGATTGGCGGTGTTCGTTCGGCAGGAAAATGTCCAGCACAGGAAGGGAATCCTCGCGGATCATATCGCCCGGTTCAGCAAAACCACGGCCCGGTATTGTTCCGCGCAGTGCGCCATGACTGGCTGGGCGAACGCGCGGCGTGATTGAACGCCTCACGCCACAAGGCGTGGCATCAGCTTCGCGACCGGTCGCTGAAATCATTGCGCACGCGGCCCCTTAACGAAATCCGCAAAAAATGTCAAAATCCTGGTCGACTGCGTGCCTATCCCGCAGGCCTTTCGTGCGGTTCCATCAACGCCACATCAACACCGCTACCGGGTTCTGGCGTTTGACGGCACCCGCCCGCATTGGCGGGCACCAGGCAACGCTCGGCCATCGCCACGCGGCCTGTGCCGTGCTTGCGCGCAATATCGGCCGCCGTCACCCCCGGGATTTCATGCGCTCCGCCGTGATCCGCGCCCGGGCCGCCTTCGTGCGCCGCCGCCGAGCACTCGGTCCCCCGTTCACTTCGAGCCGGGAACTCCAAAAAACCGCTTTGACCTTCCAAACAGGCGCCCGGTCAGCCGTCTATTCCCAAAATCCAAATCGCCCTGCACGGAAATGCGCGAAGAACTCTGGCTTCAGATCGGAAATTGCAGGCGGGCGGCCAATAAAAGATCGGGCTGGCGTTCATCGTGTAGCGCTGCACCACCCGCGCAACTGAAATATCAGCTGCGGCGGTTCGCGAACACCCGATGGCTTGTTCCAATGCGCCAACTCGCGCCCGCTGTGTCCCGCTCTGCCATGGTGGACATGATCCTGTGCGCAAAAGGGACGCGACCCCAGGCACTGACGCAGGGCGTACCCTCGGTCAACCTGTCTGCGCCGCGTATATCGCGCGAGCGATCCGCCCGCCTGATATGTCAGCGCCCATCTGATCCCCGCCGAAGCATGTTCGCAGCCTCCTGTCTTCTGGCGGTCACACCGGCGCCACAACCCCGCTGACGCCGTCCCACGCGCCCGGCACCAGCGCCAATCCCAGCACCCGTGCGGGATTGGTGGGGGGTGGCATCTCGATCCCGTCCAGACGCGCGAACCCGAAGCGCGCGTAATAGGGCGCGTCGCCCACCAGCAGCACGCGCTCCCAGCAAAGACGCGTCGCGCGCTCCAGGCTCTCGCCGATTAGCCAGCCCCCCAGACCCGCGCCCTGGTGGATGGGATGCACGGCTATAGGGCCCAGCAACAGCGCCGGCCGCCCCCCGACCTGAACGGGCCAGAAGCGGATCGCCGCTGCGATCCCGCTCTCATCGCGTAATGTCAGGCAAAGATCGGCCACGGGGTCTACCCCGTCACGCAGCCGGTAAGAGGACAGCGCCTCGCGCCCGGGCGCGAAACACAGGTCGAAAAGCGCCTCGACCTCCCACCAGTCGGCCTGTGTTTCCTGTCCTAGCCGCATTGTCTGCCCCAAGGCGCCGCCCCCTGGCGCTGGCGCGGCGCCTAGCATGGCGCTAGGTTGCGCGCAAACAGATCGGAGATTCCCCCATGTTCTACGAACCCCGGCAGGGCCATGGCCTGCCGCACAATCCCTTCAGCGCCATCGTCTCTCCCCGCCCCATCGGCTGGATCGCCACGCGCAGCGCCGAGGGACAGGACAATCTCGCCCCTTATTCCTTCTTCAATGCCGTGGCCTACACGCCGCCGCAGGTGATGTTCGCCTCGACCTCCACCAAGCCCGACCGCGACGGCACCAAGGACTCGGTCGCCAATATCCGCGAGACCGGCGTGTTCTGCGTCAATATCGTCGAATACGCCGCCAGGGACGCCATGAACGCCACCTCGGGCCCCTGGCCGCGCGAGGTTGACGAGTTCGATCACGCACGCCTTGCCCGCACCGAGTGCACCATGATCCCCGCCGCGCGCGTGGCGGGCGCCCCGGCCGCGCTCGAATGCCGCATGACGCAGATCGTGCAACTGCCGGGCGAGGCCAATCTCGTGGTCTTCGGCGAGGTGGTGGGTGTGCATCTGCGCGACGACTGCCTGATCGAGGGGCGCTTCGACATCACCCGCTTTCAGCCGCTCGCCCGCTGCGGTTATCGCGACTACGCCGTGGTCCGCGACCTCTTTGCCCTTGCGCGCCCGGGCGACTGATGGCGCGCCCCGTCCTCATCTTGACCCGGATCCCCATCCGCATGCGCCGGGGGGCGGCTGCGCCGATCCGGATACCTGCCTGTTCATTTTATTGCTGAAAATACTCGGCCCGGCACATCACATGGCGCGCGCCACGCGTGCAGTGCCCCGGCTTCGCACAGCGCCGCCGAGCACCCCTAACAGACTTGGGGCGGGGCAGGTGCTCCGCTCCACCGGGCCACCAGTAAAGACCGGATCAGCCCGTGCGCCGTGATCGCGGTCGGATAGGGTGCGGCTTGCGCATCCGAATGCCGCTGGTCTCGCGGGTGCCTACCGCCTGGGCATCGCGCAGGAGCGTCACTTGCCCCTCTTCGCTGGCACGCCTCTGGAGAAGCGCTTGCAGCGAAGCTCGGTCCCCATCCGCAGGGCAAAAAGGTACTTGTCCCGCTGCCCGCGCGCCACTCCCCGAGACGCGCTATTCTTTCGGCAGCACCCGCAGGCGCAGGTCGCGGAGTTGTTCGTTTGTGGGCGCCGAGGGTGCGCCGAGCAGCAGGTCCTCGGCGCGCTGGGTCATGGGGAACATGATCACCTGCCGGATATTCGCCTCATCCGCCAAAAGCATCACGATCCGGTCGATGCCCGCCGCGCAGCCGCCATGCGGGGGCGCGCCATAGCGGAACGCCCTGACCATGCCGCCGAAGCGCGTGTCGACCTCGGAGGCCGGGTAGCCCGCGATCTCGAAGGCGCGGTACATGATCTCGGGCGTGTGGTTGCGGATCGCGCCCGAGAGGATCTCATAGCCATTGCAGGCCAGGTCATACTGATAGCCCTTCACCGCCAGCGGGTCGCCCTTCAGCGCGTCCATCCCGCCTTGGGGCATGGAGAATGGGTTGTGCGAGAAGTCGACCTTGCCGGTCTCGGGGTCGGCCTCATACATGGGGAAATCGACGATCCAGGCAAAGGCAAAGCGATCCGTGTCGATCAGCTTCAACTCCCGCCCGATCTCGTCGCGCGCCTTCGCGGCGACGCCTTCGAACTGCGCGGGCTTGCCGCCGAGGAAGAAGGCCGCGTCGCCCTCGCCGAGGCCGAGTTGCTGACGGATCGCCTCTGTGCGTTCGGGGCCGATATTCTTGGCGAGGGGGCCTGCGGCTTCCATATCTTCGAGGGATATCTCGCCATTTTCAATTTTCGCACGAGCTGCTTGCACTGTGATCGAAAGCTCTTGCGCCACTGCATCCGCAGTCTTCTTCCGCCAGAAGATATACCCCATCCCCGGCAGCCCCTGCGCCTGCGCAAAGGCATTCATCCGGTCGCAGAACTTGCGCGACCCGCCCCCGGGCGCAGGAATGGCGCGGATCTCGGTGCCCTCGTTCTCCAGCAGTTTTGCAAAGATCGCAAAGCCCGAGCCGCGGAAATGCTCGGACACCACCTGCATCTCGATCGGATTGCGCAGGTCCGGCTTGTCCGTGCCGTATTTCCGCAATGCCTCGGCAAAGGGGATCTGCGGCCAGCTTTCGGGCGCGTCCACCTTGCGCCCGCCGCCGAACTCCTCGAACACGCCCGCAATCACCGGGGCGACGGCGTCGAACACGTCCTGCTGTTCGACAAAGCTCATTTCGACATCCAACTGGTAGAAATCCGTGGGCGAGCGGTCGGCGCGCGGGTCCTCGTCGCGGAAACACGGCGCGATCTGGAAATACTTGTCGAACCCCGACACCATGATCAGCTGCTTGAACTGCTGCGGCGCCTGCGGCAGCGCATAGAACTTGCCCGGATGCAGCCGCGATGGCACGAGGAAGTCGCGCGCCCCCTCGGGGCTGGACGCCGTGATGATCGGCGTCTGGAACTCGGTGAAGCCCGTGGCCCACATCCGCTCGCGCATCGACCGCACGACGTTCGAGCGCAGCATCATGTTGGCGTGCAGCCCCTCGCGCCGCAGATCGAGGAAGCGGTAGGCGAGGCGGGTTTCCTCGGGGTAATCGGGCTCGCCGAAGACCGGCAGCGGCAGGTCGTCGGCCCCGCCGAGCACGTCCATCGCGCGCACATAGACCTCGATCTCGCCCGTGGGCAGGCGTGGGTTCACAAGCGCGGCATCGCGTGCCTTCACGCCGCCCTCGATGCGGATGCAGGTCTCGGCGCGCAGCTTCTCGATGGCGGCAAAGGCGGCCGAGTCGCTGTCGGCCAGCACCTGCGTCACGCCGTAATGGTCGCGCAGGTCGATGAACAGCACGCCGCCATGGTCGCGGATGCGGTGCACCCAGCCCGACAGGCGCACGGTCGCGCCCACATCCGAGGACCGCAACTCGGCGCAGCTATGGGTACGATAGGCGTGCATGTCGGGTCCCTTTGGCTGATGATACCGGGCGCGATACACAGGCTGGGACGCGGGAAGTCAAGGGCCGTGGCTCAGGTCCAGTGCATTCCGGCCTGCCCGGCCATCACGGCATGCGCCATCGCCAGCCGTTCGGGCGCAAGGTCGAGGGCGTGCGCGCAGTCGAGCACGGTGGCATCGCGCATCATGATGAAATCCAGCGCCGCGGCCAGCACCGCGGGGTCAGTGTCGGCCAGCGCGGCGCGCAGCCCGTCCGCGTCGGTGCCGCTGGCGGTAAGGAAGACTGGCAGCAACTCTTCTTGCGCGCAAAGCCAGACCAGCCCCTGCGCGGCGATCGCTTCGGCGGTCTGTGTGTCCATCGCTGTCGGCCCCGCGGTTCTGGAAAGGGTTTCTTAACTACTCGGGCCTATCTTGTTCAGCATCGGTTTACCATAATGGGATGACAGGCATGTCCGGACAGATACTGGTGGTGGATGACCTGTCCCTCAGCCGCATGGTGTTGCGTGCCAAGCTGGCGTCCGCCTGTTACAATGCGATCCTGGCCTCTGATGCGCAATCCGCGCTGGCGCTCGCACAGGCGCATCTGCCGGACCTGATCCTGCTCGATAACGGGTTGCCGGACATGTCCGGTATAGCGCTGCTGCGCCAGTTGCGCGCCGAGCCGCGCACTAGCGACATTCCGGTGATCCTCGTTACGGCCGACACGTCACGCGAGACGCGGTTGCAGGCGCTGCGCGCCGGCGCCGATGACGTGCTGACCAAGCCGCTGGACGAGGCGATGTTGATGAGCCGGGTGCGCGGGCTGCTGCGCCGCGACGCGATCCAGAAGGAACTGCGCGATCAGGCCGCCCCCGCGCTTTGTACCGGTATGTCCGAGGCACCCGCCCCCTTTCCTGCCAAGCCGCAGGTGGCGCTGATCTGCCACACGGCGCCCGCCGATGGCCCTGACGAGTCGGCCCTCGCCAGCAGTCGGCCCGTGCACGATATCACGATGACGTTGCCCGAGGTGCTCAGCTTGCAGCCAGACTCGCGCTTGCCCGATCTGTTCCTGCTGGCCCCGGAGGTCGCCTTGCAGCACGGCCTTGACGTGGTCAGCGAACTGGGCTCGCGCCCCGTTACGCGGCGGATCCCCGTCGTCGTGGTGCTGCCTGCCGGAATGGCGGCGCTGGGTGCCATGGCGCTCGACCTCGGTGCCGCCGATGTGCTGCGCCTGCCGCTCGACGCCGAAGAGGCAGCGCTGCGGCTGAATATGGTCGCGGCGTCGAAAAGCCGCGCTGACGCGCTGCGCAAGGCGGTCGGCGAGGAGCTTGGCCTCGCCGCACGCGATCCGCTTACAGGGCTTTTCAACCGCCGCCACGCCCTTGCGCGACTGACCGAATTGCTGGCGGCGCGGCAGTGCGACCCGGCCAGCCCAGTCTCGGTTCTGCTGGTGGATCTCGACCATTTCAAGCGCGTCAATGACGACCTGGGTCACAGCGCGGGGGACGAGGTGTTGATCGAGGCGACGCGCCGGATGCGCGCGGTATTGCGCGCAGGTGATGTTCAGGCGCGCTATGGCGGCGAAGAGTTTTTGCTGATCCTGCCTGAGACAGGACTGGAAGAGGCGGAGCGCGTCGCCGCACGGCTCTGCGCGGTCATCGCCGAGGCGCCCTATGCGCTCCAGTCGGGGCAGGCACTGCTGCGACTGACCGTGTCGGTAGGCGTGGCGACGATTGCGGGGAACGATACGGGGCCGGTGGCGCAGCAGGCACGCACGCTGATCGACTGCGCGGATCTGGCGCTGCGCAAGGCCAAGCGGGCCGGGCGCAACCAGGTCGGGCTGCACACCCTTCCTGCCCTTCAGGACGTGCCGTGTGCTACGGCCTGACAGAGAGACTGTGCATTGCGGAGGCGGAACCCGGAGGGGTATCACTGTTGCGGGCTGCCATCTTCGGACAAGCGCGTCGCAGATCGACTGCGGCGTGTCGAGGGCGCGGCGGTTATCGTCTGCATGGCTGCGCAAGAGGCTCCTGCAAAAACCCTTGTGTTACAGAGAGGCCGAGCCGCCTGCCCCCGGTGCATGCCGAAGCGCGCAAGACCCCACCGATGCGCACCATGCAAACTCTCGACATGTCTGCGCATTCCGGCGGAATTGCGCGGACGCGGTGTCCGGCTTTTCCGGAAGACCCGCGCTGACGGCGTGAGCGACACAGCAGTCTGCGCGGCCATTTCGCCGCATCGTGGCGGGTCGCCGGAATGCCTGTAGGGATGGAATCAGAAATCCGAACACAACGAGAGGCCGCGCGCCCGGCTGACACACGCTCTGAAGGATCGGCGCCATGCATGGACGGGCCGGCCTCCGCTGCCGGCTTCGCGGTTTCCCATGTCGGACGAAGTGAGCATGTCCAGAGGGGAAGCCATCCCCTCCGCAGGTCGCAAGCCGACCTACGGCACTCAACGCGCTCGGCCCACGCCGCAAGGTCGGGACGACGCAGGTCAGGGGGTCGAGACGCGCGTCAGGCCAGCCAGTTGCGGAATTCGTCGATTACCCGCGCATAGGTCGCGCGCTTGAATGGCACGATGCTGTCAAGCAGATCATCCGCCGCCATCCAGCGCCACGCGCTGAATTCCGGGTGGGCCGTTTCGAGGTCGATCTGCGTGTCCTGCCCGTCAAAACGCATCAGGTACCAGCGCTGGCGCTGGCCGCGAAACTTCCCTCCCCAGATGGTCGGGACCATTTGGGGAGGGATGTCATAGCGCAGCCAGTCGCGCGTCTCGGCCAGCATCGTGACCGCCTCGGGCGGGATGCTGGTTTCTTCGTGCAACTCGCGCAGGGCCGCCGTTTCCGGTTCCTCGCCCGGGTCGATCCCGCCCTGCGGCATCTGCCAGGCGGGCAGGTCTGTATCAAGGCGGCGCGCGGCGAAGATCAGCCCGCCGGGATTGATCAGCATGACCCCGACACAGGGCCGATACGGAAGGGCCGCGACAGCCTCGGGCGTCATTGCCGCCCGTTCAGCGCCGTCAGCCCGCGCAGGATGTCAAGCGCATAGGCAAGCTGGTAGTCCTCTTGACGCAGCTGTGCCGCCGTTTCGGCGCGCTCGCGCTCTTCTTCCATCTGCCGACGCTCGTCGTCGGTCATGTCGCGATTGTCCAGCCGCCCGCGCAGGTCGGCTTCCGAGCGCGGCGGAAGATCATTCTCGGCCTCGTCTTCCGAGATCGGCTGGCGGCGCGGCTGTTCGACCACAATGTCCGGCGAGACGCCCAGTGCCTGAATCGACCGGCCCGAGGGCGTGTAATAGAGCGAGGTCGTCAGCCGGATCGCGCCGTCACCACGCAGCGGCATCACTGTCTGCACCGACCCCTTGCCGAAGCTGCGTGTGCCCACGACGATCGCGCGGCGGTGATCCTGCAGCGCGCCCGCGACGATCTCCGAGGCCGAGGCCGAGCCACCATTGATCAGCACCACCAGCGGGCGGCCCTCGATCATGTCGCCCGCCTGGGCGTTGAAGCGCTCACCCGCGCCCTCTTCGCGCCCGCGAGTCGAGACGATCTCGCCTTGCTCGAGGAAAGCGTCAGAAACGCGGATCGCCTGGGTCAGCAGCCCGCCCGGATTGTTGCGCATGTCCAGAACGACGCCGCCCAGATTGTCGATCCCGCCAAGCTCGTCGATGGCCTCTTGCAGACCGTCGCGCAGGTTGGGGAAGGTCTGTTCGTTGAACGTGGTGACACGCAGGATGACATTGTCGCCCTCGGTGCGGACGCGCACTGCCTGCAGCCGGATCGTGTCGCGGATGATCGACAGGTCGAAGGGTTCGGATTCGCCCTCACGCACCACGGTGATGATGATCTCGGACCCCACCGGGCCGCGCATCATGTCCACGGCCTGCGAAAGCGTCAGCCCCATCACCGACTCGCCATCGACATGGGTGATCAGGTCACCCGGCTCGACGCCAGCCTTGTCGGCGGGGGTGCCGTCCATCGGCGTCACGACCTTGATGAAGCCTTCCTCCTGCGTCACCTCGATGCCAAGGCCCCCGAAAGAGCCGCGGGTCTGGGTGCGCATATCGTCGAAATCGTCGGGCGGCATGTAGCCCGAATGCGGGTCGAGCGACATCAGCATCCCGTTGATCGCCGCCTCGATCAGCTTCGCGGTGTCGGGCTCGTCGACATACTGGTTGCGAATGCGCTCGAACACGTCGCCGAACAGGTCGAGTTGCTCGTAGACCGAGCTGGAGCGGACACGTTCCTGCGCCAGCAGGGGGCCTGCGACCTGCGTGGCGATCAGCGCCCCGCCCAGAATGCCCGCCAGACCTGCCATCACGAACTTCTTCATCATCCCGTCCTACTCTCGCGCCTGCGCGCGTCCTGCGTTGCCGATCCCGTCATGCTCGCCCGCTACACTGAAAGCGAACCAGGGCTCTGGGTCAATGGGCTTCCCCTCATGCCGGATTTCAAAATAGAGTGTTTGCGAGCGGCTGCCAGAGTTGGCCTGTCCGGGCGGGGCGGGCGGCATGGTTCCCAGGGGTGTGCCCTCGGGGAGAATCTCGCCAGTGCGCACCAACACCTCATCAAGCCCTGACAACACCATCAGATACGCTTCGGCAGGCTCGACGATAACGACCTGCCCATGGCCCGAAAGCGGCCCCGCATAGCGAACTGTCGCCGACCACGGCGCCGTGACCAGCGCCTCGGGGGCGGTGGCCAGAACAAGCCCGTCGCGGGTAACACCCGCTGCATCGCTGGCGCCAAATCCGTGCAACAGTGTCGCACGGACCGGCAGGGCCAGCGTTCCGCGCGCGGCAAGGAACGACAGCGCCGGGCTGCCTTCGGCATGGGCGCTGCGCCCGGCCAGATCGGCGGCAAAGTCCTGCAGTGTCTCGCTGTCGCGGGCCAGTGCGGCAAGATAATCCTCGCTGTCGACCAGCCGCTGCGGCAGCGGGCCGCGATCGGCGATGGCCTGCGCAAGGCGGGTGCGCGCGGTCTGAGCGGCCTCGAGCCCCTGTTCGAGCGCCAGCGTGCCATATTGCCGCGCCCGGCGCAGGGCGCGCAACTCCTCCAGTTCCTCGCGCAGCGTGGCCGCCTCGCGCGCCAGGGCAGGCGAGATTTCACCCAGCAGCATTCCTGCGCGCGCGGTCGCAAGCGCGCCTTCGGGGTGCAGCATGGCAAGGGCGGGGTCGGTGCGTTCCGTGGCCATCAGCACACCGAGCAGGCGCGTCAGCCGTTCCGAGGCGGCGCGGAAGCGCTGCGTCTGCGCGCGCTCCTCGAGTTGTGCGGTGCGCAGCCCCTCGCGCAGGGCGACGAGGCCGTCCTCATAGGCCTGGATGGTCTCGCCCAGCGCGGCGATCTGCGCCCGTCCGCTGCCAGCCTCCTGCATCGCTGTGGTCGCAGCCTCGATCGCGCGCGCGGCGTCGAGGGCGCGCTGCGCAGGGTCGGCGAGGATCGGTCCGCCTGCCAGCGTCAGACACAAAAACGTGGCGGCGGCGCGGATCATGTTTCGATCAGGCTTTCGCCCGACATTTCGGGCGGGGCCGCAAGGCCCATCAGCGCCAGCACGGTCGGCGCGATATCGGCCAGCCGACCGTCGCGCAGCCGCGCGCCCTCGGAGCCGCCGATCAGCACCACCGGCACGGGGTTGAGCGTGTGCGCCGTATGCGGCCCGCCGCTCTCGGGGTCGATCATTACCTCGCAATTGCCGTGATCGGCGGTCAGCAGCATCGCCCCGCCTGTAGCCTCAAGCGCCTCGAGCGCCGGGCCGAGCGCGGCGTCCACGGCCTCGCAGGCGCGGATGGCGGCGTCAAGGTCGCCAGTATGGCCGACCATGTCGGGATTGGCGAAATTCACCACGATCAGGTCATAGCCCTGCTCAATGGCCTGCACCAGTGCTGCGCCGACTTCGGGGGCGGCCATCTCTGGTTGCAGGTCATAGGTCGCCACCTTCGGGCTGGGGGCCATGTGGCGGTCCTCGCCCGGCTCGGCATTCTCGGCCCCGCCATTTAGGAAAAAGGTCACATGCGGGTATTTCTCGGTCTCGGCAAGGCGGAACTGGCGCAGACCATGCGACGCGACCCATGCGCCGAGCGTGTTCACGATCTCGCGCTTGGGAAACACCGTGGTCATGAAGGCGTTGTGTGCCTCGGAATACTCGGCCATGCCCAGCAGCGCGGCCCATGCGGGCGGGGTGGCGCGCTCGAAGCCGGTGAAGCTTGCCGCACCCAGCGCTGCCATGATCTGCCGCGCGCGATCGGCGCGAAAATTCAGGCAGAAGACTCCATCGCCGGGGCGCGTGCCGGAATAGCCGTCAATGATGGTGGGTGTGATGAACTCATCGCTCTCGTCGCGGGCATAGGCCTGCTGCACCGCATCCGCGGCGCTGGCCGCGGCCTCGCCGCGCCCCTCGACGATGGCGCGATAGGCGCGCTCGACCCGGTCCCAGCGATTGTCGCGGTCCATCGCCCAGTAGCGCCCGATCACCGTGGCGATGCGCGCGTCCCGGGGCAGGTCGGCCTGCAGCGCCGCAATGAATCCGTCCGCGCAGCGCGGGGCAACGTCGCGCCCGTCAGTGATGGCATGGATGAAGACCTTGATGCCCGCCGCGCTCAGCAGCCCCACCGCATGTCGCAGATGATCGATATGGCCATGCACCCCGCCATCCGAAACCACCCCGAAGAGATGCGCGTCGCCGCCGGTCTGTTGCAGCGTGTCGATGAAGGCCGCCAGCGCCGGGCGCGTGTCGAAGCTGCCATCCTCGATGGCGAGGTCGATCTGGCCGAGATCCATCGCGACCACACGGCCCGCGCCGATATTGGTGTGCCCGACCTCGGAATTGCCCATCTGCCCCGAGGGCAGCCCGGCATCGGGACCATGGGTGAGCAGTGTGGCATTCGGACAGTCGCGCATCACCCGGTCGAAATGCGGGGTGTCGGCCAGGGCCGGAGCGTTGCCGTCGCGGGTGTCGCTCAGCCCCCAGCCATCGAGGATGCACAGGATGACGGGCTTGGGCATGGGCATCTCCTCGGGCCGGGTGCCGGGGCGTGGCGTGCGCCTCCGGCGGGAGTATTTGGGGCAAGAAAATGCCTTGCGATCAGGATTTCAACCGACGATTCCGTGCGGCCAGAAGTTTCAGGCGCAGCGCGTTGAGCTGGATGAAGCCCGCGGCGTCGGTCTGGTCATAGGCGCCGGCATCGTCCTCGAAGGTGACATGGGCTTCGGAATAGAGGCTCTGGTCGGACCAGCGCCCCACGGTGCGGGCCGACCCCTTGTAGAGTTTCAGCCGCACCGTGCCGGTGACGTGGCTCTGGCTGTGGTCGATGGCGGCCTGCAGCATCTCGCGCTCGGGCGAGAACCAGAAGCCGTTATAGATGAGTTCCGCGTAGCGCGGCATCAGGCTGTCTTTCAGATGGCCCGCGCCCGAGTCCAGCGTGATCTGTTCGATACCGCGATGCGCCTCGAGCAGGATGGTGCCGCCCGGAGTCTCGTATATGCCGCGCGATTTCATGCCGACGAAGCGGTTCTCGACGAAATCCAGCCGTCCGATGCCATGGCGGCGGCCGTAGTCATTAAGCGCCGTCAGGATTGCGGCGGGCGAGAGCGCCTCGCCATTGATCGCCACCGGGTCGCCGCGCTCGAAGGTGATCTCGATAAGCTCGGGGATCTCGGGGGCATCTTCCGGGGCGACCGTGCGCTGATAGACGTAGTCGGGTGCTTCCTCGGAGGGGTCTTCCAGGACCTTGCCCTCGGACGAGGTGTGCAGCAGATTGGCATCGACCGAGAACGGCGCTTCGCCGCGCTTGTCCTTGGCGATGGGGATCTGATGCGCTTCGGCGAATTCGAGGAGTTTCGTGCGCGAGGTCAGGTCCCATTCGCGCCAGGGGGCGATCACCTTGATGTCGGGGTTGAGCGCATATGCCGAGAGCTCAAAGCGGACCTGGTCATTGCCCTTGCCGGTCGCGCCATGGGCCACCGCATCGGCGCCCGTGGCCTCGGCGATCTCGACCAGCCGCTTGGAGATCAGCGGGCGCGCGATGGAGGTGCCCAGCAGATAGAGCCCCTCATAGACGGCATTGGCGCGGAACATCGGAAAGACGAAATCGCGCACGAATTCCTCGCGCAGATCCTCGATATGGATATTCTCCGCCTTGACGCCCAGCATCAGCGCCTTCTCGCGAGCGGGCTCCAGTTCCTCTCCCTGGCCCAGATCGGCGGTGAAGGTGACGACTTCGCAGCCATACTCGGCCGCCAGCCATTTGAGGATGATCGAGGTGTCGAGCCCGCCGGAATAGGCCAGCACGACTTTCTTGGGGTTGAAACGGGTCATGGGGTCTCCATCAGCGCGGCGGTTGCGCGGTGGTCTATTGGCTTTGCGCGCGGGCGACAAGCGGGCAGTTGCAGGCGGGCGCAAAGCTGTTAGGTAGCCGCGCCAGCGACGGAGGGACATGTGAGCGCCGAGGAATATGACAGCCAGCAGAGCCGGGCCCAATGGTCGTCCGAGCCCGCTTTCATCTTCTCGATGGCGGCGGCGGCGGTCGGGCTCGGCAATATCTGGCGCTTTCCCTATATGGTCGGCGAGAATGGCGGCGGGGCCTTCATCCTCGCCTATCTGATCTGCGTGGTCGTCGTGGCGCTGCCGCTGATGCTGCTCGAGGTCAGCGCAGGGCGGCTGCAAAAGGGCAATGTCGTGCGCACCTTCGCCCGCATCGGCCGCGCGGGGCAGGCATACGGGTGGCTGGTGGTGCTGCTGACGGTGATGATCACCAGCTACTATCTGGTCATCACGGGCTGGACGCTGGGCTACGCGATTTCGGCGCTGCGATTTTCGGTGCAGCCCTTCGACGATTTCACCTCGGGGTACAACTCGGTGTGGTTCTTCCTGGCCGTCACGGTCGCGGCGACGGCGCTGCTGATCAAGGGTGTCGGTGCGATCGAGCGCTACGCCAAGGTGATGATGCCGCTTCTCCTGCTGATGATCCTGACGGTCGCCGGGATCGGGATGACAATGCAGGGCTGGGCCGAGGCGCGCGCCTTCATGTTCGAGCCCGACATGGCACGGCTGGCCGAGCCGGGGCTGTGGTTCGCGGCGCTGGGACAGGCGTTCTTCACGCTGGCCATCGGACAGGGCTACCTGATCACCTATGGCAGCTTCATCCCGGCGAAAACGCATGTGCCGCGTGCCTCGCTGACCGTTGCCGGGTTCGAGACCGGGGTTGCGCTGCTGGCGGGTGCGATGATCTTTCCCTTCGTCTTCACCTACGGGTTCGACCCCGGCACGGGCAGCCAGCTTGCCTTCGACACCCTGCCGCGTGTCTTCGAGGAGATGCCGAGCGGGGCATGGCTGGCGATACTGTTCTTCGGGCTGTTCTTTGCAGCGGCCTTTTCGCCCTGCCTTGCCGGGCTGAAGGTGATCATCGCGGCGATTTCGGAAGAGTTCGGGATGAGCCACCGGCGCGCGGTGGTGGGCGTGGGGATGCTGATGGTGCTGCTTGGGCTGCCCTCGGCGCTGAGTTTCTCGCCCATCGCCCTGACCATCGCGGGCGAGCCGGTGCTCGACTATGTCGACCGGGTCGGTGGCACCAATACGGTCATCGCCTCAAGCGTTATCGGGGCGGGGCTGTTCTGCTGGCTGGTACCGCGCCCGCAGATCAGCGATGCACTGGGCGCGCGCAGCCGCTGGTGGTCGATGCGGATTTACATCGTTGGGCGCACGCTGCCCTTCGTCGTCGCGGCTGCGTTGATCTGGCGGGTGGTCGTGTGATGTGCCGGGACCGCCGCGCTTGCCTTGGCCCAGCAGCGGTTGCAAACTGGCCGACAGCATAGGGGGTGCGCATGGCTGACAGGTTGGAGCTGTTTCGCGGGGTGGTGCATCCGTGGCACCACGACCATTTCGGGCACATGAATGTGCGCCATTACGCGCCGTTATTCGACGATGCCTGTTATCACATGTGGACGCGGCTGGGGCTGGCCTATTCGGCCATGCAGGCGGAGCACGGGGTGAATACTGTCACAGCCGAGGCGAAAACGCGCTTCCTGCGCGAGCTGACAGCGGGCGATCTGATCGTGATCGACGGCGCGGTGGCGCGGATCGGGACGAAAAGCTGCGCCTTCCATCTTAGGATGTGCCATGCGGATACAGGCGCGGAACACGCCACATGCGATGTGGTCGAGGTGTTTTTCGACCCCGCAACCCGCCGGTCCGCCCCCATGCCCGAATCCGTGCGCGCACGGCTGGCACAAGGGCCGGTCCATGGCTGATTTCGTGAGCGCGGCCCAGGCGGCGACCGAGGCGATGCGTGGGGTCTTTCCGCCGACGCCGCTTGCACGCAACGACTATCTGTCCGACCGTTTCGGCGCGGATATCTGGCTCAAGCGCGAGGATCTGAGCCCGGTGCGCAGCTACAAGATCCGCGGCGCGTTCACGGCGATGCGCAAGCGGTTGGAGGCGGCGCCGGACCAGCGCCAATTCGTCTGCGCGAGTGCTGGCAATCACGCGCAGGGCGTGGCGTTTGCCTGCCGCCATTTCGGTGTGCAAGGCACGATCTTCATGCCGGTGACGACACCGCAGCAGAAGATCATGAAGACACGAAGCTTCGGGGGCGACCGGGTCGAGATTCGACTGGTGGGCGATATCTTCGATCAGTCGCTGGCTGCCGCGCAGGAGTTCTGCCGCATGGCAGGTGCGCATTTCCTCGCGCCCTTCGATGATGACGACGTGATCGAAGGGCAGGCAAGCGTCGCGGTCGAGATGCTCGATCAACTTGGCAGCGCGCCCGATATGGTGGTCCTCCCGGTGGGCGGTGGCGGGATCGGCGCCGGGGTGACGCGCTATTTGCGCGCCGCCGGGATCGAAACCGCGCTGCGCTATGTCGAGCCTGCGGGCGGGGCGAGCCTGCGCGCCGCGCTCGAGGCCGGTGAACCGACGCGGCTGGCGCGGGTCGACAGCTTCGTCGATGGCGCCTCTGTCGCGATGATCGGCGCGCGCACCTTCTCGGCGTTGCGCAGCACGTCGCCCGCACATGTGCTTGTCGCGCCCGAGAACCGCATCTGCATCACTATGCTCGATATGCTGAATGTCGAGGGGATCGTGCTGGAACCTGCGGGCGCGCTGGCGCTCGACGTGTTGCCGCAGCTTGTGGCCGACATCGAGGGCAAGCGCGTGGTCTGTCTGACTTCTGGCGGGAATTTCGACTTCGAGCGTCTGCCCGAGGTGAAAGAGCGGGCAATGCGCTATCAGGGCGTCAAGAAATACATGATGCTGCGCCTGCCCCAACGCCCTGGCGCGCTGCGCGATTTCCTCGAGATACTGGGCCCCGAAGACGATATCGCGCGGTTCGAGTATCTGAAAAAGACGGCGCGCAATTTCGGCACGGTGCTGATCGGGATCGAGACGACGCGCCCGGAAAATTTCGACGGGCTGTTCGCGCGGATGACGGCGCAGGGTCTGATTTATACAGACATCACCGAAGATGAGGTCATGGCCGGTTTCGTGATCTGACGGTGCGGCGTCCCGTCACGAGTCCGGCTTTTCCCCTTTGCCGCCCACGCGCTGGCGCCACTCGCGTCCGAACACCGCGCACACTTCCGGCAGGTCCGCCAGAATGCGTGCTTTTTGCCTGGCGCTGTCCTTACCGTCACGCGCTTGCGCCTCGCCGTGCGCGCAGAGCGAAGCGATATCTTCAAAGCCCAGATTCAGCGCCGCGCCCTTGAGGAAATGGAACTCCGCCTGCAGCGCGCCCGGGCTGGTGGCGCCCTCGAGCCGACGCAGCCCCTCGGCCACCTCATCCTGAAAGACGGCAAATACGTCCGCGGCCCCGTCGACGCCAAAATCGTCGCATAACTCCGACACTCGCGCCCAGTTTATCATGCTCGCCCCGTAGTTGATCGCAGCGCCACCATACGCACGAGTCCTTAATCGGACTTTAGATCGGCAGGCAAAATCCCGAAAATTTTATACTTTCACAGGCAGTTAATCTGAGCCTGCCATAGTCCGTTTCAGTTTTGACCCGCTCTGATTACAGGTCGCGCGCGTGCCCAAGTCGATTGCTCAGGAATGCCTCAACTCCGAAGTCCAGCGGCGTGCATTGATCGTCGATGACAGCCGGGCCCAGCGGATGGTCTTCGCCCGCCATCTGCAGCGCTGGGGTTACGCCACGACAGAGGCCGAATCGGGCGCGCAGGCATTGGACCTTGCAGCGCAGACCCATTTCGACCTGATCCTGTCGGACTGGATCATGCCGGGCATGAATGGCCTTGAATTCTGCCGTGCCTTCCGCGCCTGCCCGCGCGAGGAATACAGTTACTTCATTCTTCTGACCTCGAAAAACGACAAGGACGCAGTGGCCGAGGGGCTGGATGTCGGTGCGGACGACTTCCTTTCCAAGCCCGTCTCGACACATGAGTTGCGCGCCCGCATCAATGCCGGCGAACGCCTCCTTTCCAAGGAACGCGAAGTGCGCATCGCCCGCGCCCGGCTGGTCGACGCGGTCGAGGCGCTGGAGGATGGCTTCGTCTATTTCGATGCGCGGGATCGGCTGGTCCTCGCCAACAGCCGCTTTCGCGAACTTTATGCCCGCAGCGCCGATATCATCCACGAGGGGGTCTTGTTCGAGGACATGCTGCGCCATGCCATCGCCCGCGGGCAGTTCCCGGAAGCACATGGGCGCGAGGAGGAGTGGCTGCGCGAGCGCATGCGCGCCCACCGCGCCGGCGAGACGGTGCGCCAGCACCTCGCCGATGGTCGCGTGCTGCAGATCGCCGAGCGTCCGACCGCCGATGGCGGACGCGTCGGTGTCCGCGTCGATGTGACCGAGTTGCATTGCGCCCGCGAAACGGCCCGCAAGGCCGAGGCACAGGCCAAACGCCAGAACGCGGAGTTGCGCGCCGCGCTGGATGAATTGCAGACGCTCTATGATGCAGTCGACCGCGATCTGATGGAGGCGCGGCGCCTGCAGCAATCTCTCCTGCGCGAGCGGCAGCATGATTTCGGCGGTACGCGGCTGTCGCTTCTGCTGCAATCCTCGGGGCATGTGGGCGGCGACATGGTCGGCAGTTTCAGGATTTCCGCATCGCGCGTGGGGGTATATTCGATCGACGTGTCGGGACATGGAGTGGCCGCTGCAATGCTGGGCGCGCGGATCGGTGCCCTGTTCTCGGGCGGCGAGCATGCCCAGAACATTGCCCTGATGCGCGACGCCAGATCCGGCGCGGTATCCGCCCGTGCGCCGCATGATGTCGCCGCGCGCATGAACGAGCTGATGCTGCAGGAAATCGAGACCGAGAGTTACCTGACCATCGCCTATGCCGATATCGACCTTGCCAGCGGGCGGCTGCAGATGGTGCAGGCGGGCCATCCGCACCCGCTTATCCAGCGCAACGATGGTCGGCTGGAGTATCTGGGCCACGGCGGGTTGCCGATAGGTTTGATCCCCGGCGCGGAATATCAGAACATTGCCGCGCAACTTCACCCGGGTGACCGGCTGTTCCTGTATTCTGACGGAATATCAGAGTGCATGGACCCGCAGGGACAGGAGTTTTCGGACGTGCAACTTGGCATCGTGCTCGCGAAACTCGCCCGAACGCGCGGTGCGGCCTTCCTCGACGCGCTGAAATGGGAGTTGACCTCCTGGTCCGGCAAGGAAGAGTTCGACGATGACGTGTCGGGTGCGTTGCTGGAGTTCGATCACCCGCTGGCCATCCCTCCCGAGGCGCCGCGCTACCATCGCGGAATTCCCGTCTGTGATTGATCACGGCTGATCAGGGCGGGCGCAGCAGGGGCAAGATCGGGCCATCACCCGACCGCTGCACGGGTCGCCGGTTGTCATTTACGCAGCCGCCCGCGCCGCGTACCTGAAGCCTGCCCCGGCAGGGCCTGCCCCGGCAGGGCCCGCTCCGACATCCACCCGCAAGCTTGGTCCGAGGAGGCCTCCACGACGCACAGGCAAGGCCCATCACCTCCGCCGTAGCCAATCCGCCCTCCGCATTGAGCAGCGCCAGCGAGGCGTGCAAGGCGGGTCCGCACCGGCGCTTCGTCCCCCTCTCGCCGTGCCTTACCCCTCGGGGCTCTGAAGCTCTTGCGCCAAGAACCGCTCGAAGGAATCGAGATGGATCGGCTCGAACTGCCCGAAGGCCTGCATCCAGACCGAAGCCTCGCGCAGCGCGTCGGGCTCTAGCTTGCACCACTTCACGCGGCCGCGCTTCTCCTGGCTGATCAGCCCCGCCTGCACCAGCACGCCCAGATGCTTCGAGATCGCCGCAAGCGACATCGCAAACGGGGCCGCGACATCGGTCACCGCCATGTCATCCTCGAGCAGCATCGCTAGGATCGCGCGCCGTGTGGGGTCGGCTAGCGCCATGAAAACCTGGTCGAGCGTGGGGGGTAGCGGCGCTGTCATGCTGTCCATGTTGCGGCGCATGGCGCAAAGGTCAACTATGCAGTTGAATATGCTGAGCTGGCGCGGCGCTGCAGAGATCACCATGACGGAAAAAAACATACAGCAATTACAAGTGCTTGCAGAGGGAGCCCGCGCTTGTATCACCGCTTGACTCCATGGGGCGCCCTGCATAGCTTGCGCGCAACTTGCAGCCGGGTTGGCAGCCATGATCCAGCGCGATGAAATGGAGCGGCTTCGCGCCCTCGACGCGCGGATCACCGAGGTGAAGGGCAAGCTTGCCCCGCCCCCGGCGAAGCAGGATCATCATTCGATGGCCCAGATCGGCTGGCGGATGGTGATCGAGCTGGTGTCGGGCCTCGGCATCGGTGCGGCGATGGGATACGGGCTTGATGTGCTGTTCGGCACGCTGCCCATCTTCCTGGTGCTGCTGACATTGCTGGGCTTCGCCGCCGGGGTCCAGACGATGATGCGCTCGGCGCGCGAGTTGGCGGAAAAACACACGGGGGCAACACCCCCGGAGCGAGAGGACGCGGAACATGGCAGATGAGAGCAACGGGCTGGTCATCGAGCCGATGGAACAGTTCGTCGTCAAGGCGCTGTTCGGAGGCGATGTCAACTGGTACACGCCGACTAACGTGACGCTGTGGATGGCGCTGACCGTGCTCGCCGCCACTGCGCTCATGGTCTACGGCGCGCGCGGTCGTGCGCTTGTGCCCAGCCGTGCTCAATCCGCCGCCGAGATGACCTATGGCTTTGTCTACAAGATGGTCGAGGATGTCGCGGGCCACGATGCCGTGCGGTTCTTCCCGCATATCTTCACGCTGTTCATGTTCGTGCTGTTCGCGAACCTGTTGGGGCTGATCCCGTTCGCCTTTACCACCACGTCGCACATCGCGGTGACGGCCGTGCTGGCACTGACCGTGTTCCTCAGCGTCACGGCGCTGGGCTTCATCCTGCACGGGCCCAAGTTCCTCAAGCTGTTCTGGGTCGACAGCGCGCCGCTGGCGCTGCGCCCGGTGCTGGCGCTGATCGAGCTGATCTCGTACTTCGCCCGCCCCATCAGCCATTCCATTCGTCTGGCCGGTGCCATGATGGCCGGGCACGCGGTCGCCAAGGTGTTCGCGGGCTTCACCGCCGCGATGGGTGCCGCCTTCTTCTTGCCGATCCTCGCGGTGACCGCGCTCTACGCGCTGGAACTGCTGGTGGCCGTGATTCAGGCCTATGTGTTCACAATTCTGACCTGCGTGTATCTGCGCGACGCGCTGCATCCGTCGCACTGATCCGCAGTCGAAACCCTCAACCTGCCAATTCCAAACCTCAAGGAGACACGACATGGAAGGCGATATCGCAGAAATGGGCAAGTTCATCGGCGTTGGCCTGACGGCCATCGGCATGGGCGGCGCCGCGATCGGTGTGGGCAACATCGCGGGCAACTTCCTTGCCGGCGCCCTGCGCAACCCCTCGGCCGCACCCGGCCAGACCGCGATGCTGTTCATCGGCATCGCCTTTGCCGAGGCGCTGGGGATCTTCTCGTTCCTCGTTGCCCTGCTGCTGATGTTTGCTGTCTGATCTTCCCGACAGGGACCCATCGCCCGGGGGGGCCACCCGGCCCCTTCGGTGACACCAGGGCTTAGGGGAACAAGATGGAAGACGAGGCTGCAAACGGGGTCGGAATGCCCCAACTCGATCTGAGCACCTTCTCCAACCAGATCTTCTGGTTGGTGGTGACGCTTTTCGTGCTTTACTACATCATGTCGCGTGTGGCCCTGCCGCGCATCGCCGCGGTGCTGGCGGACCGGCGCGGGACGATCACCAGCGACATCAGCGCCGCCGAGGAATACAAGCTCAAGGCGCAGGCCGCGGAAGAGGCCTATAACAAGGCCCGCGCCGATGCCCGGGCCGAGGCCAATCGTATCATCGAGGCCGCACGTGCCGAGATGCAGGCCCAGCTTGATGCCGAAATGGCAAAGGCCGATGCCGAGATCGCCGCGCGCACCGCCGAGTCAGAGCGGCGCATCCGCGAGATCCGGGACCAGTCGGTCGCCATGGTGTCGGAAGTGTCGCGCGACACCGCACGGGAAATCCTGTCCAGCTTCGGGGTCAAGGCCGACGCGAAGAGCGTCGCTTCCGCTGTCGAGACACGGCTGAAAGGGGGCGCGTGATGCGTTATCTGGCATTTTTCGCACTGCTGATCGCCAGCCCGGCCATAGCAGCGCCCGGCGACTATCCCTTCTTCTCGTTCCGCAATACCGACATTGTGGTGCTGATCGCCTTTATCCTGTTCGCGGGAATCCTGATCTACTTCAAGGTGCCGCCACGGATTACGGGGATCCTCGATTCGCGTGCCGAGACAATCCAGGCGGAACTGGACGAGGCCCGCCGCCTGCGCGAAGAGGCCCTCGAACTGCACGCCTCTTTCGAGCGGCGCAAATCCGAGGTCGAGGAAGATGCCGCGCGCATCGTCGAGAAGGCGCGCGGCGATGCACAGATTGCCGCCGAACAGGCGCGGGCAGACATCGAAGCTTCGATCGCCCGCCGTCTGAAGGCCGCGGAAGACCAGATCGCCTCGGCCGAGGCGAACGCGATCCGCGAGGTACGCAACGCGGCGGTCAATGTCGCAGTAGCGGCAGCGGGCGATCTGATGGCAAAGAAGATGGATGCAGAACGCAGCGATGCGCTGATCGACAAGGCCATCGCCACCGCGCGCGAACGGTTGCACTGAGGCGGCAGAACATCCGATATTCATGCACTGACCCGGCCGTTGTGCCGGGTCTTTGCATTGACAGCGGTGCTGCGCGCGTCAACCGCGCCCGAAGCGCCGCGCCTCGGCCAGCAACGCCGCCAGAACCGGGGTGTGCGGCTCGCGCCATGGCGCGATCAGGCCGACCTGCTTCGCCCCGCCCTCGCCCCGGATCGGCACGGCGCACAGGCCCGGCGTGCGTTCGAACAGCGCGGCGGTGTGGGCGTTGACCACGCTGACCCAAGGGCCGGCCTGCACATGCGCAACCAGCGTCAGGACCGAGTTCGACTCGAGCTGTGGCGCCGCCTCGACCCCGGCCTCTGTCAGGGCGGCGTTGATGATCCGGCGATTCTGCATGTCGGCGGTCAGCAGGCATAGTGGCAGCCCGGCCAGATCCGTCCAGTCCAGCGCTTCGCGCCGCGCCAGCGCTTCGCCGCGCCGGGTCAGCAACAGGTAGCGTTCGGTATAAAGCGGCACCGTCACCACCCGGCCCAGCGGTTCATTGTCCAGATAGCTGACCCCGGCATCAAGTTGCAGCTTGTCGATCTGGTGCAGGATCTCGGTCGAGGCGCGCGACAGGATCTCGACATGCACTTTGGGATGCGCGCGCAGATAGGGGCCGGTCAGGCCCGCGATCATCGGCAGCGCCGTGGGCACTACCCCAAGCCGAAGATTGCCCGACAGCCCGTGGCGCGCGGCGCGCATCTCCTCGCGCAGGGTGCGGGCGTCGCCGACAATCCGCGCCGCCCAGTCGAGCACCCGGGCGCCTTCGGGCGTCAGACCCTCGAACCGCCCGCCGCGAAACACGAGTTGCACACCCAATTCGCCCTCGAGTTGTTTCAGCCCTGCGGACAGCGACGGCTGAGTGATCCCCAACCGTTCGGCCGCGCGGCCGAAGTGGCGCGCCTCGGCCAGGGCGATGAACATTTCCAGACGGTCCAGCATCGGGCCTCGCGCGATTACCGTGTCATTCTGCGGCCGCGCGCGGCGGGCGGCAAGCATTCTGTCGCGGCTCTCTTGTTCCCGGCTGGCCCGCGGCTTACATGACGCGCCATGTTCGACGCACTTCCCATCCCCAAGCGCGGGCCATTGGTGCCCGTCATCCGCCTGCAGGGCATGATCGCGGCCAGCGCCTCGCCCGGGCGACTGAACGACGCCACGCTCGCACCGTTGATCGAGGCCGCCTTTCGTCGTGGCAAGCCCGCGGCGGTGGCGCTGGTCATCAACTCACCCGGTGGCAGTCCGGTGCAGAGCGCGCTTGTCGCCGCGCGCATCCGGCGGCTGGCCGATGAGCGCGAGATCCCCGTCCATGCCTTTGTCGAGGATGTCGCGGCCTCGGGCGGCTACTGGCTGGCGACGGCGGGGGACGACATCACAGTGGATGCCAATTCGATCGTCGGGTCCATCGGCGTGATCTCGGCAGGGTTCGGGCTGCACGAGTTCATCGGCCGCTACGGGATCGAGCGGCGGGTCTATACGTCCGGCGCGTCGAAATCGCAGCTCGACCCCTTCCGTCCCGAAAACCCCGACGACGTGGCGCGACTGCGAGCGCTGCAGGACCAGGTCCACGCGAATTTCATCGCGCAGGTCAAGGACCGGCGCGGCGCGAAGCTGGCGGATGAGGATCTGTTTACAGGCGAATTCTGGGTCGGCAAACGCGCGGTCGAGCTTGGCCTGGCCGATACTGTCGGCCAGATGGTGCCCACGCTGAAGGAACGCTATGGCGACAAGCTGCGGCTGCGACCCTATGGCATCCGCCGACCGTTGCTGTCGCGGCTGGGGCTGGGGCTTGCCAATGACGCGCTGGCAATTGTCGAGGAGCGCGCGCAGTACGCGCGTTTCGGGCTGTAGCGCCATGATCATCAAGATTGTCGCGGCCTTTCTTGTGTTCATGATCGTGATGGGGGCGATCCAGAAATGGCTCAACCCCGGTCACAAGACCCCGCTCGACCGGCTGCGCGGTGCGAAACTTCCCCGGCCCCGAAAATGCAGTGAGTGTGGCCGCTTTCTGCTGGGCGGCGATAGCTGCCGCTGCAAGGACCGGTAGGTTATGCTTTTCAATCTGGCGCTGGTCGCAGGCGGGTTGGTCGTCCTGCTGCTTGCGGGTGACCTGCTGGTGCGCGGCGCAGGCGGATTGGCGCTGCGACTGGGCATCCCGGCGCTGATCGTGGGCCTGACGGTGGTCGCCTTCGGCACCTCGGCGCCCGAGCTTCTGGTCTCGGTCAAGGCGGTGCTTGCAGACGCCGATGGGCTGGCGCTGGGCAATGTCGTGGGCTCGAACATCGCCAATATCCTGCTGGTCATCGGCCTGCCGGCGCTGATCGCGCCGATGATGACCGGGCGCGCCTATCTGCATGATTACCTGATCATGCTGGCGGCGACGGCGCTGTTCGGGCTGTTGGCGCTGACCGGGGCGATCGACCGCTGGCAGGCGCTGGTCTTGCTGGCTGCCTTTGCGCTGTTCATGGCCGAATCAGTGCGCAAGGCGCGGCAGGCGCGGAATGTGTCGGGCCTCCCGGAAGACGGTAGCATGTCAGTGCCGAAGCTTGCGCTGCTGCTGATGCTGGGCATTGCGGGGCTACCGCTGGGGGCCAATCTGCTGGTCAATGGCGCGACCGAGATTGCCTCCGAGCTTGGCGTGTCGGATGTGATGATCGGTCTGACCATCGTCGCAATCGGCACCTCGCTGCCCGAGCTTGCCACCACGCTGATGGCCGCGATCCGGCGCGAGGGCGGGGTAGCGCTGGGCAACATCCTTGGCTCGAACATCTTCAACCTGCTGTTCATACTCGGGGTTGCCGGGTTGTTCGGCCGCATTGACATTCCGCCGCAGGTGCTGGCGCTCGACTTCTGGGTTATGCTGGCCGCAGCGCTTGTGCTGGCCCCGTTCCTGTGGGCCGAACGCGCCGTGGGGCGGCTCGCGGGGCTGGTCTTGCTGCTGGGGTATTCGGGCTACATCTGGGCTCTGATCGCTATCGGGGGCTAGGAATGAAACGGGCATTGGTGACGGGGGCAGCGAAGCGGCTGGGCCGGGCGATGGCGCTCTATCTGGCCGAGCGCGGGCATGATGTCGCAATCCATTATGCCGCGTCATGCACCGCCGCCGAGGCGCTGGCCGAGCAGATCACCGCGATGGGACGCAAGGCCGTTTGCCTGCAGGCCGATCTTCTGGACGAGGCGGCGCTGGCCCCGTTGGTCGCAGACGCCGCCGACGGGCTGGGTGGCCCGCTGAGCGTGCTGGTCAACAACGCCTCGATCTTTGAGCAGGACAGCATCGTCACGGCCACGCGCGAAAGCTGGGATCGGCACATGATGTCGAACCTGCGCGCGCCCTTCGTGCTGACACAGGAATTCGCCGCGCAGTGTCCGCCGCCCATGCATGATGCATCCGGCGAGCCGATGGCGCAGGCGCTGGTGGTCAACATGCTCGACCAGAAGGTCCGCAAGCTGACACCGCAGAACATGACTTATTCGATCGCGAAAATGGGCCTCTGGGCCTTCACGCAGATGGCCGCGCAAGAGCTTGGCCCGCGCGTGCGGGTCAATGCCATCGGTCCCGGCCCAACCCTGCAGGCGGCGGAGCAGCGCGCCGAGGAGTATGCGCAAAGCCGCGCCTGCACTGTTCTGGGGCGGGGCGCAAACCTGTCGGACATCACGGCGGCGCTCGGGTTTTTCGTGGATGCGCCAGCGGTGACGGGGCAACTGATCTGCGTCGATGGCGGGCAGCATCTGGCATGGCAGACACCGGATGTGATGGGCGGGATGGGTGCAAAATGATGAGTCACTATCGCAAGTTGTACACCCTTCACAGCCCTGTCACGGAATCGAGATGATTTGTTCATACTTTTCATACGCTTGTCACAGAGATAAAAATATCATAACAATTACAATATGTTAAGCTATCGCCTAATATTTAAGCAAACAATAGACATTGCTTTGATGCAAGGAAAAATTCGCCCGCGTTCGCATCTCTCCACACCCTTATCCACAGATTTCGGGGACAGGATTCCGCTTGCAGATGTGGCTCGGGCATTGCAGCAGGCCCAAGAATCACGCACATCCTGAGACATGCCGCCCGATACCGACCAGCCTGTGACCGATACCGCCGAACTGCGCGGGCATGCCTGCATTCAGGACTATCTGCGCCAGCTCGACAGCTCGCCCGGCGTCTACCGGATGCTGAACGAAAAATCCGAAGTGCTCTATGTCGGCAAGGCGCGGAACCTGCGCGCGCGGGTGGCGAGTTATGCGCGCCCCGCAGGTCATTCGGCGCGGATCGCCCGGATGATCTCCGAGACCGCGTCGATGATGTTCCTGACCACGCGCACCGAGACCGAGGCGCTTCTGCTCGAGCAGAACCTCATCAAACAGCTCAAGCCGCGCTACAATGTGCTGCTGCGCGACGACAAGAGCTTCCCTTACATCCTGCTACCGGGCGACCACCCCTTTCCGCAACTGCGCAAGCATCGCGGCGCGCGGCGCACGAAGGGCAGCTATTTCGGCCCCTTCGCAAGTGCAGGCGCCGTCAATCGCACGCTCAACCAGTTGCAGCGCGTGTTCCTGCTGCGCAACTGCACGGATTCGGTGTTCAATTCCCGCTCGCGCCCATGTCTGCTCTATCAGATCAAGCGGTGCAGCGCGCCCTGTGTGGGCTACATCTCGGAATCCGATTACGCCGGGCTGGTCGCCGATGCCGAGCGTTTCCTGTCGGGCAAGAGCACGAAGATCCAGGCGCAGCTTGCCGAGGACATGGCGAGCGCGGCCGAGGCGATGGAATTCGAGCGCGCCGCCGCCCTGCGCGACCGTATCCGCGCGCTGACCAATGTGCAGCAAAGCCAGGGGATCAACCCGCGCAGCGTGACCGAGGCCGACATCATCGCGCTGCATCTGGAAAAGGGGCAGGCCTGTGTGCAGGTCTTCTTCATCCGCGCCGGGCAAAGCTGGGGCAACCGCGACTTCTACCCCGCCACTGGCGCAGGGGCCGAGGAGCCCGAGATCCTCGAGGCGTTCATGGCGCAATTCTATGATGGGAAGGAGCCGCCGCGTCTGGTGCTCACCTCGCACGAGATCGAGGATGGCGACCTGATGCGCGCGCTTCTGACCGAGCGCGCCGGGCGCAAGGTCGAGATCGCCTGCCCCCGGCGCGGCGAGAAGGCCGAGTTGGTCGAGAACGCGGCTCGCAACGCGCGCGAGGCGCTGGCGATGCGCATGGCCTCCTCAGCGGCGCAGTCACGGCTGCTGGAGGGATTGGCCGAGGCGTTCGCGCTCGACGCCCCGCCCACCCGGGTCGAGGTATTCGACAACAGCCACATACAGGGCACCGACGCCGTGGGCGCGATGATCGTGGCCGGGCGCGAGGGGTTCGTGAAAAGCCAGTATCGCAAGTTCAACATCCGGGGCGACAGCCTGAGCCCCGGCGATGATTTCGGCATGATGAAGGAAGTGCTGACCCGCCGCTTCGAACGCCTGCTGAAGGAAGACCCCGACCGCGAGGGCGAGGCCTGGCCCGACCTTTTGCTGATCGACGGCGGCGCGGGGCAAGTCTCCGCAGTGGCCGGAATCATGGCCGATCTGGGCGTCGAGGATATCCCCGTTGTCGGCGTCGCCAAGGGCATCGACCGCGATGCGGGCAAGGAAGAATTCCACCGCCCCGGCACCCGCCCCTTCGCACTGCGGCACAATGACCCGGTGCTCTATTTCGTTCAACGGCTGCGCGACGAGGCGCATCGCTTCGCCATCGGCACACACCGGGCGAAACGCGCCAAATCTGTCAGCGCCTCGCCGCTCGATGACATCCCCGGCGTGGGGCCGGGGCGCAAGCGCGCGCTGCTGGCGCATTTCGGCTCGGCCAAGGCCGTGGCGCGGGCGGGGATGGCGGACCTGCAGGCGGTGGACGGCATCTCGGCCGCGTTGGCGCAGGTGATCCATGATCACCTGAATGCCCGATGACGCGGGTGGTGGTGCTCTCCGGGGCGGGGCTCTCGGCCGAAAGTGGGCTGGGCACCTTTCGCGATGCGGGCGGGATCTGGCAGAAATACGACCTCGAGGAAGTCGCGACCCCAGAGGGCTTTGCCCGCAACCCGGCACTGGTGCACGAGTTTTACAACGCCCGCCGCGCCAACTGCCTCGCCGCGCGGCCGAATGCCGCGCATCACGCCCTCGCGGCGTTGCAGCAGCGGTTGGGCGACCGGGTGACGCTGGTCACGCAGAACATCGACGATCTGCTGGAGCGCGCGGGCGCGCGCGAGGTGATCCACATGCACGGGCAGGTGATGCGCGCGCAGTGTGCACATTGCGGGCATCGCTGGGACGCGCCTGCCGTTATGGACCCGTCCGATCCCTGCCCGGCCTGCGAGCACCCGGCGACGCGGCCCGATATCGTCTGGTTCGGCGAAATTCCCTATCACATGGACGCGATCGGCGCGGCGCTGGCCGAGGCGGAGTTGTTCGTCGCCATCGGCACCTCGGGGTCGGTCTATCCGGCGGCGGGCTTCGTGCGCGAGGCCCATATCAATGGCGCGCGGAAACTGGAGCTGAACCTCGAACCCTCCGAGGGCTCGGCGCTGTTCGACGACACCCGCTTGGGCCCGGCAACCGAAATCGTGCCCCTGTGGGTGGCGGAGATGCTGGCGGCGGAAGGGTAGGGTTCAGCCCGACGGGCTGTCATCGTCGTCCTCGGGGGCTGCAAGGGCCTGCTGGCCGAACCCTTCGTCATCGTCGAAATCGACTGGCAAGGTCTTGTTCGTGCGCGCCCCCAGCGTCTTGAGCTTCTCGACCTGCGAAAGCAGGTTGCCGTTGCCACGCGAAAGCTGGCCAAAGGCGGTCTCGTAGGAGGTGCTGGCCTGCCGCAGACGGTTGCCGACCTGCTCCATGCTGGCGACGAACCCCGCTACCTTGTCATAAAGAAGCCCTGCGCGGCGGGCGATTTCCTCGGCATTCTGGTTGCGCCGCTCGACCGCCCAGACATGGCGCACCGTGCGCAGCGCCATCATCAGCGTGGTCGGCGTGGCGATGGTGATATGCCGCTCCAGCGCGAATTCGGTCAGCGTGCCATCCTCGCGCAGCGCCTCGGACAGCGCGCCCTCGATGGGCACGAAGAGGATGACGTAATCGACCGTCGAGGCTTCGACGCTTTGGTAGGACTTCGCGGCCAGATCGGTGATATGCTTGCGAAGCGAGGTGACATGGCGCTTGCGGGCGGCGCTGGCCGCGACGTCATCCTCGGCATTGACGGCATCGGTATAGGCGACGAGCGAGACCTTGCTGTCGATGACCAGCGACTTGCCGCCGGGGATGTGCACCACGACATCCGGGCGCAGGCGCTCGCCATCATCGCCAGTGCGGTGGGCCTGCGTCTCGTATTCCTCGCCCGCGCGCAGGCCCGAGCGTTCGAGGATGCCCTCGAGGATCATCTCGCCCCAGGCCCCCTGCCGCTGCTGGTCCGAGCGCAGCGCCCGGGTCAGCGCGACCGCTTCCTTCGAGATATCCTCGGACCGTTTGCTGAGTTGCTGGATCTCGGCCTTGAGCGCGGCGCGGTCATCGACAGTCGCCTTGTGCACATCCTTCAACTCGCGCTCGAAATGGGCGACATGTTCCTTCAGCGGCGTCAGCGTGGCGGTCAGCCGCTCGATGCTGGATTTCGAGAACGCCTCACCCTGCACCTTCAGGGCCTCGCGCGCCAGATCACCGAATTTCGCCTCCATATCGGCGCGGATCTTGCTCAGCGTCTCGATCTTGTCGGCAGACGCGGCCTTTTGCGCGCGCAGATCGGCCTCGAGCCGGTTCACCTGACCAGTGAGGTCCTGCTTGTCCTGCATCGCGGTGTCGAGCTTCGCGCGCAGCTCGGTGTTTTGCGCGCGCAATTCGTCCAGTGCCTGGGCATGGCGCCGGGCGCTGTCCTCGGCCCCGGTCTGCGCCGCTTCGAGTTGCGTCGAGAGGCGCGAGATGCGTCCTGCGGCCTCTTCGGCGCGGGTGGCGTCGGTGTCGAGCTTCGCCCGCAGCTTCGACAGATCGCCGTTCAACCGGTCGATCTCGTGCTTGCGTTCTGTGGCGAGGGCCTCGTTGCGCGTGGCGGCGCCAAGTGCCTCGCGCAGTTCTGCCTCGCGCGTGCGCAGGGTGTCCTTCAGCTCGGCCGACCCGTCGCGGCGCAGCCAGAGCAGAAGCCCGACCCCGAGCGCCAGAAGCACGAGCAGGCCGACGAGCAGCGGGTCGAAAGGGTGCAGAAGATTGGTCATGCTGTCTCCCACAGGCCGCAGGGTGCGCGGTTAAGGGTTACGGAGTGGATCGGCTGTCGGGACGCGCGAAAGAGCGCCCGCGAGCGGAGCCCACCCACCCGCCCATGCCCCGCCCGCGGGCGCTGCCCGACCCTGCGGGCCGGGCGGGGCAGAGCGTCACACGCCGGGGCTACCACAGCGTCCGCGGGCCGCGCCGCTGCCACTCGGCATCATAGGCCTGCGGGTCGATCGTGCCCTGCGACACATCGGCCAGCATCTCGCCCATGCTGGGCAGCGCCGCGCCGTCATCCGCGCCTGCCCAAAGCCGCGAGCGCAGTAGCGCGCGTGCACACTGGGCATAGACCTCGGCAATGGCAAAGACGATCACGGTCCTGGGCGCGCGTCCGTCGCGCGCGAACCCTGCGCAGAGCGCGTCGTCCGCCAGCACTCGCGCCCGCCCGTTCACCCGCACCACATTCGCCGAGCCCGGCACCATGAACAGAAGCGTCGCCCGGCCGTCGGTGACGATATTGCGCAGCGAGTCGAGCCGGTTGTTGCCGCGCCAGTCGGGCAGTTGCAGCGTCGTGTCGTCAATGATGCGTACCACCGGCCCGTCATCGCCGCGCGGGCTGGCATCGACGCCGCGCTGCCCGGTCGTTGCGAGGATGCAGAATCGCGACGCCTCGATCCAGCGGCGATAGCTGGGCGTCAGCCGGGGCGCGACCTTGGCGAGGCTGGCCTTGGAGGGCGCCTCGTATAGCGCCTCGAGCGCGGCGATGCTGGTGATCTCGGTCATTGCGCCGCCTTCTCAAAACCGGCCTCGTGCATCAGCGCGTCAGAGCGGTCCTCGATCACGCGCTCGAGCTCTTCGAGGAAGACGCGCGGCGCACGCCCGGCGGGGATGGCGGGCAGGAACTCGACCACGGCGGTGCCCGGCTTGCGCAGCAGCGAATGGCGCGGCCAGAACACACCGACATTCGTGGCCACCGGCACGCAATCCTGCCCCAACTGCTCATAAAGCACCGCTGTGCCGACCTTGTAGGGCAGATGCGCGCCGGGCGCGACGCGCGTGCCCTGCGGGTAGATGATCAGTTGCCCGGGCTCCACCGTGCCGTCCCGGACAGCGGCGACCATCTCGCGGATCGCCTTGCCGCGCTTGCCGCGGTCCACGGGTACGCAACCCAGCCGCAGCGCATACCAGCCTAGGATCGGCGCGTATTTCAACTGCTTCTTCATGATGAAGCGGGGCCGCGGCAGGGCGCCGAAGATGATCAATATGTCGAAGAACGACTGATGCTTGGCGGCGATCAGCACCTCGCCCTGCGGCACCTCGCCCCGCACTTCCGAGCGCAGCCCGATCATCCACGCCGCCGACCAGCGGACATAGCGGCAATAGGTGTGGCAGGCGCGCAGCGCCATGTCGCGCCGGACAATCGCGAAGGGGGTGAAGACGATCGCCAGCACCACCATCGCCAGATACATCTGCACGATGAACACCAGCGACCGGACCAGTTGCAGCGCCTTAACCATCACGTCACCCTCCGCAATACCCGAAATGCCGTCGCCCGCGCTGCGCCCCAGGCCAGCAGTATCGCCAGCGGCGGGATCAGCAGCGGCAGCGCCCAGCCCGCGCCCCGAAAGCCCAGACCCGCCAGCAGATGTACGTCGCCGCCCGCCTGCGGGAGAGCGGCCATCGCGGCCATGCCCAGCGCCGTGCCCGCCAGCGCGCCCAGACCCGCGCGCAGGCTGATGCGGCGCACGAAGGCGCGCGCGATGAAGCGATCCTGCGCGCCGACAAGCCGCAGCACTCCGATGACCTGCCTGTTGCTGGCCAGCGCCACACTGGCCGCCAGCGCGATGATCGCCCCTGTCACGCCGCCGATCAGCCCCAGCGAGACCAGCGCCAGCGCCCGCAGGCGACCCGCCGCCTCGGCCAGCGGACGGCGCCAGAGGGTGTGGTCGTCATAGACCGCACCCGGCGCCTCGGCCGCGAGCCGCAGCCGCAGCCCCTGCCGGTCGGGGCCCTCGGGCGTCTCTGTCACCTCGATCAGCCGTGGCAGCGGGAGTGCGTCCAGCGGCAAGTCGGGGCCGAGCCACGCCTCGAGAAGTGCGGCCTGTTCGTCAGGCACCATAACCTGTGCGGCCTCGATGCCGGGCGTGGTGCGCAGTACCTCGAGCACCAGCTCGGTCTGGGTGTCCATCTCGTCAGGCGGGGCCGAGAGCCGGATCGTCGCGGTCTGCGAAAGCGCCGCGCCCCAGCTTTGCGCGAGTTGCGTCGCGCCCAAAGCCAGCGCCAGGGAAAAGACCGCGAGAAACGCCATCGCGCCCGCGCTGAGCGTGATCAGCCAGACCGACTGGCCCCGGCGCGGCACCACGAGCCCGGTGATCTCGTCCGCGTTCACAGCTCGGCCCCCGCAACCTGCATCCGGCGCTGCGCGATACGCAGCACCCGGGCATTGATCTGGCTCTTGGCAAAGCGTATCAGTTGCAGGTCATGCGTCGCAACCAGCACCGCCGTGCCCATGCGGTTCAATTCGATCATCAGCGACATCAGGCGCTGCGACATCTCCCAGTCCAGATTGCCGGTCGGTTCGTCGGCAAGCAGCATTTCCGGCGCGCCGATGACGGCGCGGGCAAGTGCTGCGCGCTGGCGCTCGCCGCCCGACAGGGTGGGTGGCAGCGCGTCGGCATGCCTGTCGAGTCCGACCCAGGCGAGAAGATCGTTGACATCGTCCTCGCGCAGGGCCCGTCGCGTGGTCGCGAGTGGCAGAGCGACGTTCTGTGCGACAGTCAGATGATCGAGGAACTGGCAGTCTTGATGCACGACCCCGATGCGCTGGCGGATCTCGGCAAGCTCGTCGCGGCTGACCTTGCCCATCGCCTCGCCCATCACCGAAATCGTGCCGCGGCTCGGGAGCAACTCGCCATAGCAGAGCTTCAGGAAGGTACTCTTGCCCGCGCCCGAGGGACCGGTCAGAAAGTGGAAGCTGCCTTTTTCCAGCCGCAGCGTGACATCGCGGAACAGTGGGCCGCCACCATATTCATGGCCCAACTCCTCGCAGACGATCATGCCCCACCGCACGGCTGGTATGCTGCAACCGCCTGGGGCGTTGCGAACAGGCAACGGAAATGGTCGAGCGACAGCATATGTCTCACACGCGCAGCAGCGAAGATTAATAGAATTTGCGTTTTTCCACTCGCTTGCTACAACATAACTTGTACTGGGCCAATGCCTGAAATCCGACGAGAGAAGCGTCATTCATGCGACTGATCTGTCCGAATTGTGCGGCGCAGTATGAGATTGACGCCAGCCTGCTCCCCGATGAGGGGCGCGAGGTGCAGTGTTCGGCCTGCGGGCATGTCTGGTTCCAGACCGCTGACAGCAAACCCGAGGTGACGGAGCAGCCGACGCCCGCGCCCGAGGCGACGCAAGACCCGGGGACCAACCCCGCGAACGATCTGCCCGAGACTGACGAGAATTCTGAAGAGACAGCATCCGCCCTCGATTCTGCCCCGGCACAGCCGCCGCGCAAGCCTGTCGATGATGAGGTGCTCGGCATCCTGCGTGACGAGGCCGCCTTCGAGGCCGAAGCCCGTGCGCGCGAGGCAGAGGGGCTTGAAAGCCAGCCTGAACTTGGACTGGGCGCAGCTGCGCCCTGGCCGCGCTCCGACCCGCCCGAGGCCGAGCCGGAAACAGACGGGCAGGATCGCACAGAGACCGGGCGAGCCTCCACGCGCAGCAGCTTTCCCGATATCGAGGATATCAGTTCGACCCTGTCGCCAGTGGGCGCGGCGCGCAAGACCGCCGAGTCCGAGACCGAACTGCCCGCCACCGCCGATGCCCGCAAGCGCAGTTTCTTGGGCGGTTTCCTTCTGCCGATCGCATTGGCGCTGATCCTGCTGGCGGTCTACCTTGCCGCACCGCAACTGTCCGAGCTTGTGCCGGCGCTGGCAGAGCCGCTAGCAGGCTACGTCGATCTGGTCGACGCCGCACGCGCTGCTGTGGCCGATCTGCTCGGGCGCTGAACCGGGCCCCGCGATTTCTCTGTAATGGCGCAAGAAAAGCGCAGGCGAGCGGAGCCCAACCGCCCGCCGATGCCCCGCGCGCGGGCGGTGCCGGGCCTGTCGCCACGCAGGATTGGAGTTGATCTCGGCATCCGCGCGCGCTAACTGCGCGATAGCCCTCAGGGCACAAGTCTCCGCAACCTTGTCAAAACGGAACCGAAATCCATGACCCGCACCTATCTGCCCGGCATCATTGCCATGGCGGCGATTGTCGTCGCCTCCAATATCCTTGTCCAATTCCTGTTCGGCAACTGGCTGACCTGGGGGGCGTTCACCTATCCTCTGGCCTTTCTGGTCAATGACGTGATGAACCGCGTCTATGGCCCGCAGGCGGCGCGCCGCGTGGTTTGGGTCGGCTTTGCCGTGGGCGTTGCCTGTTCGCTGATTGGCACGCAGATCATGGGAGAGTTCGGCCCGCTGGTGACACTGCGCATCGCGCTGGGGTCGGGGATCGCCTTCCTGACGGCGCAGATGCTCAATGTGTTCGTCTTCGACCGTCTGCGCGAAGGCCGCTGGTGGCGCGCGCCGCTGGGCTCCACGCTGATCGGTTCTGCGGTCGATACCGCCTTGTTTTTCAGCATCGCCTTCTCGGCCACCTTGAGCTTCATTGAGCCTGCCAATGATGTGTCCTGGGCCGGGGAAATCCTGCCGATGCTGGGCATCGGGCCGGAGGTTCCGCTCTGGGTCAGCCTTGCCGTTGCCGACTGGGGTGTCAAGCTGGCGCTCGCGTTGCTCGCGCTTGTGCCGTTCCGGCTGCTCGTCGCGCGTTTGACGCAACCGGTTGCATGATTTCTTTTGACAAACGCAAAATCTGTGCCACCATCCCGATATCTGAAACTCAGCGAAAGGAGGTGGTCCAGTGTCTAGAGTGATGTTGGAGAGAGGTGCAAAGACAGTCGGAGGAGCAACGACCTGACGGCAGCCCTGATGGGGACACTCTTCTGATTGGGCCAAGGCTCTAACTTGGTACCATCTCCCAAAGCTCGTTCAGGGCCGTCGGCTACCCGGCGGCCCTTTCGATTGCCGGACTGGAAAAATGCGTATCAATCACGAGATCACATTGCAGGAGTGGGAACTCATCGAAACCTTCTCGCGCGCCTCGGGGCCGGGGGGGCAGAATGTCAACAAGGTCGCAACTGCGGTCGAGTTGCGGTTCGAAGCGGCGCGCAGCCCCAACCTGCCCGAGCCGGTCAAGACTCGGCTGCGCCGCCTGGCCGGGCGCCGCTGGACCGAAGGTGGCGCGCTGGTGCTGCGGGTCGAGGAAACGCGCAGCCAGGCGCGCAACCGCGAGATCGCCCGCGCGCGGCTGGCCGAGTTGATCCGCGCCGCGCTCGAGCGCCCGAAGCGGCGTATCCCGACACGCCCGACATTGGCGAGCAAGCGGCGCAGGCTGGCGGGCAAGGCGCATCGGGCCTCGATAAAGGCATTGCGCGCGGCGCCTGAGAACAGGGAATGATCCCGTGTTGCACGGCCGTGGCGCTGACATGGGCAGTAAGGATGACAGGCAGATGAACATCAACGCCGGCGCGCGCGCAACGATCGGGGGAATGCTGGAGTTCCTGCGCCCGGCCTTCGTGCAGGCAGCCGCCCTGTGTCTGCGCGACGGCAAGAGCGGGCCAGAGGTGTTGCTGATCCAGACCTTGCGGCGGCGGTTCTGGATCCTGCCCAAGGGCTGGCCGATGAAGAACCGCACCCTTGCCGAAGCCGCCGCGATCGAGGCTTGGGAGGAAGCAGGCGTGCGCGGTCGGGTACATCCAGATCCCGTCGGAGCGTTTACCTACACCAAAATCAAGAAAAGCGGCTTGCCGGTTCAGTGTCGCGCGCAGGTGTTCCGTATCGATGTCGAGACGCTGGCCGACGACTACCCCGAAGCCGGGCAGCGCGCCCGGGCATGGTTCAGCCTGCCCGATGCGGCCGATATCGTGCAGAATTCGGAATTGAGGGGTTTGTTGCGCGACCTGTGATCTCCGGCGCGATACGGACATGAAGCCGATTGAGGTCCGATGCCCGGCCTGTTAAGGGCCTTGTCACATAACTGTTACACAAGTGGCGGCGTGTCAGAGCAGATCGAGAAATCCTGGAAGACCCTTAACAAGGACCTCGAGCGGTTATCGACGCTCGAGCGGGCCGTGTCCTACACGGCGCGGCCACTTGTGGCACCAGGGATAGCGCTGGCCTTCATGGCGCTGACCGGGCTGATCACGGCAGTGCTGATCGGGTTCGACCCGCTGGGGCTGATCGTGGTCGCGGCGGCGATCATCGGCGCCTACATGGCCTTGAATATCGGCGCCAATGACGTCGCCAACAACATGGGCCCGGCGGTGGGCGCGCGCGCGCTGACCATCGGCACCGCGCTGATCATCGCCGCGATCTGCGAGACAGCGGGCGCGCTGATCGCTGGGGGCGATGTGGTGGGCACGGTCTCGCGCGGGATCATCGCGCCGGAATCAGTGGCCGAGACGCAGGTCTTCATCTGGGCGATGATGGCCGCACTTCTGGCGGGCGCGCTGTGGGTCAATCTGGCAACCTGGATCGGCGCGCCGGTCTCGACCACGCATTCCATCGTCGGCGGGGTGATGGGGGCAGGGATTGCGGCGGCCGGGTTTGCCGCCGTCAACTGGCCCACCATGGGCCGGATCGCCGCAAGCTGGGTGATCTCGCCGTTGCTCGGCGGGTTGTTCGCGGCCTTCTTCCTCGCGATCATCAAGTCTCGGATCATCTACCGCCCCGACATGATCGGTGCGGCGCGTTTCTGGGTGCCGATCCTGATCGGGGTGATGGGCGGCTGTTTCACCACCTATCTGGCGCTCAAGGGGCTCGAGCGGGTGTTCCCCGTCTCGTTCGGAAATGCGGTGCTCTCGGGGCTGGTCGTCGGGCTGGTGCTGACCCTCATCATGCGCCCGGTGATCCGCCGCCAGAGCGCGGGGATGGAGAACCGCAAGAAGTCTCTCAAGATCCTGTTCAACATCCCGCTGATCTTTTCGGCAGCGTTGTTGTCCTTCGCGCATGGGGCGAATGACGTGGCCAATGCCATTGGTCCGGTCGCGGCCATCGTCCATGCCGTGCAGGATGGAGGGGCGTCCGAGCAGGTGGGCATTCCGCTCTGGGTGATGCTGATCGGCGGGCTTGGCCTGTCGGTCGGATTGCTGCTGTTCGGGCCGAAGCTGATCCGCGTTGTGGGCAGCGAGATCACGCGGCTGAATGCGATGCGCGCCTATTGCGTGGCGCTGGCGGCGGCGATCACGGTGATCTTTGCCTCTTGGCTGGGTCTGCCGGTGAGTTCGACGCATATCGCCATCGGGGCGATCTTTGGCGTGGGTTTCTTTCGCGAGTGGTACCACGAGAAGGTGTTGAAGGAAGTGCGGATCGATACGTCCAGCCCGGTGGAAGTGCGCAAGCGCAAGAAGGTGGTGCGGCGTGCGCATTTCCTGACGATCCTCGCGGCGTGGGTGGTGACAGTGCCCTCGGCTGCCGCGATCTCGGCGGGTCTGTTCTTTCTGATGAACCTGATTGTCATCTGACCATCTACGGTCAATCGGTCCGTGCGGGCTGTGACACCCGACCCTTTCCGCTTTGGTCAGTCGAAGTCCGTATCGGCTGGCCCGCCGCCGCCGCGCGTCATGCGCAGCGTGCCCGGCTACTTGCCCGCATCCGTGCGCCCGCGCCGGTCATGGCGCAGGCTGGCATAGAGCACATGGTTGCGCCAGCGCCCGTTGATCTGCAGATAACTCTGCGCGACGCCCTCATACTTGAAGCCCGCGCGCTCCAGCAGCCCGCGCGAGGCCGTGTTCTCGGGCAGGGTCGCAGCCTCGATGCGCGACAGGTCCATCTCGGTAAAGGCGTGATGTACCACGGCGGTGATCGCTTCGCGCATGAAGCCCTGGCGCGCAAACGCGGCGCCGATCCAGTAGCCCAGTGTTCCAGCCTGCGCCGGACCGCGCCGGATATTGTCGAGCGTGATCGCCCCCAGCAGCGCCGAGTCGTCGCGTCGGATCAGGAACAGCGGCAGCGCCGTGTCCGACCGCGTGCAGCGCGCCGCCCAGGAGACGCGGTTGGTAAAGGCCCGGCGGGTCAGGTGATCGCTGGCCCAGACGGGCTCCCACGGGGTCAGGAAATCGGCCGAGGCGCGACGCAGCTCGGACCAGGCGCGATAATCCGCATGCTGCGGAAGGCGCAGCAGCAGCCTCTCGGTCTCGATCTGTACCCGGGGCCGCAGACCCAGCATCAGGCAACCAGCCGCGCGCTGAGCGAGGCGAGATAGGGCGCGCGCTCGATCGGGCCGTAAAGCGCCAGCGCCAGCCCGCCACTCGCAAGCAACTGCCCGGCATGGGCGCGCACCGCAGCCACATCGACTGCGTCGATGCGGGCGACGGACTCGGACAGGTCGGGCACGCGCCCCCAGATCGACAGCAGCTTGGCCAGCCGCTCGGCCCGCTGCGCCGGGCTCTCGAGTCCCATGAGCAGCCCGGCTTTCATCTGCGCGCGCGCACGCGCGACCTCGGCGTCTTCCATATCCTCGGCGGCGCGCTTGATCTCGTCGATGGTCAGGCAGGCCAGCGCGTCGATCTCATCGGCGCCTGTGCCGGCATAGACAGTGATCATGCCAGTGTCGCAATAGGCCCCGGACTGCGCAAAGACGGTGTAGCACAACCCGCGATCCTCGCGCAGGCGCTGGAACAGGCGCGAGGACATGCCCCCCCCGAGGGCTGCGGAAAACAACTGACTGGCGTAGAAATCCGGTGCGCAGTAATCCGGCGCCTCGAGGGCGAGCGCGAAATGCGCCTGTTCCAGCCCACGCAATTCGCGCCGTTCACCACTTGCGAAGCGCGCGGCAGGAGCGACTGGCCGCGGGCGGGGGGCGAGATGCGCAAAGAGCGGCTCGGCCAGGCGGACCAGCGCGTCATGATCGACCGCACCGGCGGCGGACAGGATCATCTGCCCCGGTCCGTAGTGCTCGGCCACGAAGCGGCGCAGATCGCCCGCGTCATAGCGCGCCACATCCGCCGACTGTCCCAGGATCGAGCGACCGATGGGTTGGTTCGGATAGGCGGCTTCCTGCAGCCAGTCGAAGATGATGTCATCGGGCGTGTCAAGGGCCTGCCCGATCTCTTGCAGGATCACGCTGCGCTCGACCTCGATCTCGCGCGTGTCGAAGGCGGGGTTGAGGACGATATCGGCGATCACGTCCAGCGCCAGCGCCAGGTCGGCGCGCAGCACTCTCGCATAATAGGCCGTCATCTCGCGCGAGGTGTAGGCGTTGATATAGCCGCCCACATCCTCGATCTCTTCGGCGATTTGCAGGGCGCTGCGTCGCGCGGTGCCCTTGAACGCCATATGTTCCAGGAAATGCGCGACCCCGTTCTGCGTTGCTGTCTCGTGTCGCGCGCCTGCCTCGATCCACAGGCCGATGGCCGTGGAGTCGACGCCCGGCATCGTCTCGGTAACGATGCGCAGGCCGTTGGGCAGTGTCGTGACTTGCGCTGTCATGCGGGGATCCGCTCGCGAATCAGGGCCTGCACCGCGGCCAGATCGCCGGGCAGGCGGGTGACGCGCTCGGGCCGCTCGAAAAGGTCGGCCATGCGGGGGGGCAGGGCGGGGCGGGCGCCGGTTGCGGCCTCGACCGCGTCGGGGAATTTCGCCGGATGCGCAGTGGCAAGCGTGACCATCGGGGTTGCCGACAGATGCGCCTGCGCGACATGCACGCCCACTGCCGTATGCGGGCAAAGCACCTCTCCCGTCTCGCGCGCGGTCGCCGTGATGGTGGCGCGCGTCTCGTCCTCGGACGCCCGCCCCGAGGCGAAACTCTCGCGTAATGCCTCCAGCGCGCCCTGCCCGATGCGGAAGCCACCGGTTTCCTTCAACTCACCCATCGCGCGCGCCACGGCGCTGCCGTCGCGGGCATAGGCATCGAACAGCGCGCGCTCGAAATTCGAGCTGACCTGGATATCCATCGACGGGCTGATCGAGGGGTACACTTCGTCGGTGACATAGCCGCCGCTTTCCATCGTGCGGTGCAGGATGTCGTTGTGGTTGGTCGCGATCACCAGCTTCTCGATGGGCAGCCCCATAGCGCGGGCGATGGAGCCCGCGTAGATATCGCCGAAATTGCCCGTCGGCACGGTAAAGCTGACCGGGCGGTGTGGCGCGCCCAGGGCCACCCCGGCGGTGAAGTAATAGACCACCTGCGCCAGAACCCGCGCCCAGTTGATCGAGTTCACCCCGGCAAGCGCCACCGCGTCGCGAAAGGCGAAATCGTTGAACATGTCCTTGACCAGCGCCTGGCAGGTGTCGAAATCGCCGTCGATGGCCAGCGCGTGGACGTTCTCTTCCGCCGGTGTCGTCATCTGGCGGCGCTGCACCTCGGAGATACGATCATGCGGGTAGAGGATGAAGACATCGACATTGCCCAGCCCGCGAAACGCCTCGATCGCCGCCGATCCGGTATCGCCCGACGTGGCCCCCACGATCGTTACACGCTGCCCCGACCGCGAGAGCGCGGCCTGGAAGAGCTGCCCGATCAACTGCATCGCGAAATCCTTGAATGCGAGCGTCGGGCCGTGGAACAACTCCAGCAGGAAGTGATCGGGCGCAAGCTGCTTGAGCGGCGCCCGGGCGGGGTGGCCGAAGGCCGCATAGGCCGCGGCGATCAGTTCGTGCAGCGTCTCGTCGCCAAAGGCGCCGCCGATGAAGGGGCGCATGACCGCAAAGGCCTGATCCTCGTAGCTTTGCCCCGATAGCCCGGCGATTTCGCCTGTGGTCAGGGGCGGCACATGCTCGGGCAGGTAGAGGCCGCCATCACGCGCCAGCCCCGTCAGCATGGTCGCCTCGAAATCGAGCACGGGGGCCGCGCCACGGGTGGAGATATAGTTCATGTAACGTCCTCAGTCCGATTGCGTCCTGATACGCCACAGATAGAAGACTGTCATCCCCGCCCATGCAACAGCCATGAGGAACCATTGCACGGCGTAACCGAAATGATTGTCCGGGATCGCAACCGCATCGACGGGGACGGGTGACACGCCGGGCAGCGGCTGCGTGCTCTCGCGCAGCACCAGCAGCACGGGCTCGGTGCCCAGCTGGTCGGCCAGCAGGTCGACATCGCGGGCGAAGTGCAGGTTGCGCTCGGCATCGGGCGCGGGCGTGAAGCGGTCGGCATCCTGCGGCCAGTGCAGGTTGCCGGTGACGCGGGCGGGGGCGTCCGGGTCATCGGGCAGACCAGGGCGCGTGTCCTCGCGCAGAAAGCCGCGTTCGATCAGGATGCGCCGGTCGTCGGCTGTTTCAAAGGCGGAAATCAGGTGAAAGCCCGGCCCTGCCGCGCGTTGTGCGGCCATGACAAAGCTGCGCTCGGGCATAAAGTGCCCGCTGACAGTGACGGGGCGATAGCGATCAGTGGTCGGATCGGGCAGATCGGGCAGGGGGACGGGGGCGTCGAACAGGCGCGCCTCCATCGCGGCGATGAGTTCGGCCTTCTCGTCGGCACGGTTCAGTTGCCAGACGCCCAGCGACACGAGGATGGCGCAGCCGATGATCCCGAACAGTGCAGGCACGATCATCCGGCGCAGCATAGGGCCTCCGTCATGGTGTCAGGGGCGGGAATGCGACACGGGGCGCGGGCCCTTGCGGCCCGCGCCCCGC
>LFIK01000141.1_pt1 | contig 48801 bp, 50 predicted proteins | sample 643401 | NCBI WGS metagenome assembly LFIK01 (sample SAMN03777447, study PRJNA286221) | soda lake metagenome | biome: soda lake; feature: Kulunda steppe; material: water; isolation source: sample T5-Br brine of Lake Tanatar-5 | place: Russia: Kulunda steppe | collected 2010-07
ATATCATCATTATTCCAAATAATAAAAATGTGATGCTCTCTGCTGAACATGCGGCTAAAGAAATAGAAGAGAAAAACGTGATTGTTATTCCGGCTAAAACCATCCCACAAGGGTATGCATCTTTAACTATGTTTGATGCAAACGCTGAGATAGAAGAAGCCATTGAAGAGATGAAAGAATTGATCGATCATGTAAAAACTGGTGAAATTACTTACGCGGTTCGTGATACGAAAATCAATGATTTAACCATTAAAAAAGATGACTTTTTAGGGATTAAAGAAGGCAAAATTGTTTCGTCTAAAAAGACACGCTTAGACACCGCAAAATCACTTATGAGTGAACTTGTTGATGATGAATCAGAAATTGTGACTATCATTGTTGGCGAAAACGTTGATAAAAAAGAAGTTGAAAAACTTCGTCAATATACAGAAGAATTATTCAGTGAAGTCGAAGTAGAAATCATCATAGGCGATCAAAGTGTTTATGCGTATTTAATCGCAGTTGAATAATTATAGAATAAGATGTTGGTAGTGAAAACTGCTAACATCTTTTTTTATCTAAAAATGCGTAATAATGCTATAATAAACATGGTGATAAAATGGAATTAAAAACAATCAAAGGGATTGGCAATAAACGCTTAGAACACCTTAACCATAATGGAATCCACACCATTAAAGGCTTAGTTAGTACCTTTCCTAAAAGATATAATATTAAATATTTATCCCATTTAGAAGATGCTTCGAATGAAACATATACATATTATCAAGGAAAAATACTTGAGAAACCGACAATCTATTTTATTCGGAACAATCTATCTAAGCTTTCTTTTCCCATGGATTTTGAAGGAAAAACTATCACAGTAAGTGTCTTCAATCAGAAATTTTTATTAAGAAGTTTATTTCAATATTCAACCGTTGTTGTTTATGGAAAATTTAACGATCAATTCAATGCTTTGCAAGCTCAGAAAGTATACTTGTTTAAAAACTTTAAAGAGGGGTATGAACCCGTATATAATTTAGCATCGATTAACGATAAAACATTTTTAAAATTGGTTCATGAATCTTTAAATGCTTTAAATACAATACAAGACCCTTTGCCTAAAAACTTAGTAAATAAGCATCACCTTATGCAATATAACGATCTTTTAAATAAAGTACATACCCCTAAAAATCACAGTGAATATGAAGCGATTATGAAGCGTTTAAAATATCAAGAATTATTGATCCATCAAGTGAAAATGCAATATGCTAAATATATTGAAAAATCTGCCCATAAAACAAAAAAAGCCTTTGATTCACTTTTAATTGATGCATTTATAAATTCTCTTCCCTTCGCACTCACCGATGGACAAATGACTACAATTGATACCCTATTAAATGACCTTAAAAGCGAATCATCAATGTATCGTTTGTTACAAGGTGATACAGGAAGTGGGAAAACAGTGGTTGCGCTTATAAGTGCTTATGCAGTTGTTCTTTCAGGCTATCAAGTTGCTTTCATGGCGCCCACAGAAATATTGGCAAGACAACATTTTAAAACGTTTAAAGATTTTTTAAAAGGACTTGATTTAAATGTTTCATATTTATCAAACAGTATGCCGTTAGATAAAATTCGATCTACACAACATCAATTAAAACAAGGTGAAATTGATGTTGTGGTTGGAACCCATAAATTGTTTTCTAAAGATACCATGTATGCCAATCTAGGGTTGAGTATAACCGATGAACAGCATAGATTCGGGGTGAACCAACGTAAAAGTTTAAAAGAAAAAGGCCAAGGGGTAGAGAGTCTTTATTTAAGTGCAACTCCAATTCCTAGAACCCTTGGAAAAACCTTATATGGTAATATGGATATTTCAATCATTAATGAGCGCCCCTTAAAAAGGGAATTCACAAAAACCAAAGCAATTCCCCATCAACACCAATCGGTGATTTTAAATCGTTTAAAAAATGTGTTTAATAAAGAGGAACAAATATACGTTGTGGCGCCTAATATTGAAACAACGGATACTTTTCCAAATAGTGTAAATGCTTTATATAAAAAATTCACATCGCACTTCCCTACAAAGACCATAAAAAAACTACATGGCAAAATGCCAAAAGAAACCCAAGACAATACGTTAATGACCTTTAAAAGAGGGGGCATAGATATATTGATCGCTACGACGATTATCGAAGTAGGAATCGATATTCCAAATGCGACAACCATGTTAATTTATCATTCTGAGAAATTTGGGTTTTCTCAACTCCATCAATTAAGAGGGCGAGTAGGTAGAGGCAAAAAGCAAGGGGCTTGTATATTGTTTTACACGCCTTCGGACGTAGCGAAAAAACGTATGAAAATCATGGAAGATACAACCGATGGGTTTGTTTTAAGTGAGTATGATTTAAAATACCGTGGTCAAGGCGATTTAATAGGAACGTTACAAAGTGGCTATTTACCATTCAGATATGTTTCATTTCCAGACGATCACCCCCTTTTAGAAGAAGTAACCTTGGATGCAAAGGAAGTTGTGAGTGGGATTATCAAAAACGATCCAACCTATCTAACCATGAAAAATATTATAAACCAAAACTTTTCTAGTGATTAATTACTGCTTATGTCATAGTAAATATGCTATAATGGTGCTAGTAAAATAAAATTTTAGCAGGTGATAAAATGATAAAAATTGCTGTCGATGCAATGGGTGGAGACTACGCCCCAAAAGAACAAATTGAAGGGGCTTTAAAAGCGGTAAATTCGATTGATGACATTGAAATAACGCTTTATGGAGACCCTGAAAAGATTAGTCCGTTTTTAAAGCCACATGATAGAATTAAAGTCATTGAGAGCGAAGGGACCATAGATATGGGAGAAAAAGATCCTATCAGAGCGATTCGTTCCAATCGTAAAAGTTCTATGGCGATGGCTTTAAGTAGTGTGCGAAAAAAAGAAAACGATGCCATTGTTTCATCCGGTGCAACTCAAGCGTTAATAGCAGGCGCTCATATATTGGTTGGGCGTATGAAACAAATGAAAAGAACTGCGATAGCCCCAGTTTTACCAACCGCTTCTTCTAACGCGTTTATTTTACTAGATTCTGGTGCGAATTTAGAAATTAAACCCGAATTCATGGTTCAACAAGCGCATTTTGCGAGTATTTACGCAAAAGAGATATTAGGGGTTTCTAACCCTAAAGTAGGATTAATTAATATTGGGACTGAAGAAGGAAAAGGGCGTAAACTCGATACAGAAGCTTATGCATTATTTAATAAAAACCCACACCTTAACTTCTATGGAAATGTAGAACCAAAAGAAGTATTAGATCCTCCTTGCGAGATTCTCATTTCTGATGGGTTTACAGCCAATATTGTTATGAAAACCATCGAAGGAACTGCTAAGGGCATGGGGTCTATGCTTAAAGAAGAGCTTAAAAAAGGTGTTTTAGGAAAAATTGGATTACTCTTATCAGCGAAAAACTTAAAACGCTTTAAAAATAGAATGTCCCCCTCAGAAATTGGTGGTGCTATGATTTATGGATTAAATGGTGTTGTGATTAAAGCGCAGGGAGCATCAAAATCACAAGGGTTTTATAACGCGATCAAACAAGCATCTAATATCGTTAGACAAGATGTGATTAACAAAGTGTCTACTGTATTAAAAAGCGAGGCTGATGAAACATGAATGGATTAGAAACGTTCTTTGGATTAAGTTTTCAAAACCAAGGATTATTACAAACTGCGCTCACTCACTCTTCATATGCTAACGAACATCAAACCGAATCCAATGAACGTTTAGAGTTCGTTGGAGATGCGGTTTTAGATGTCATTATGGCAAAATATCTATATGAAGAAGATAAACACTATAACGAAGGAGATCTTACCAAAAGACGCGCTAAATATGTTTGTGAAGCCGCATTGGTGGATTATGCGAAGGCCTGCGATTTGGGAAAATACATGCTTTTAGGACATGGTGAGGAAAAAAGTGGCGGGCGAAATAGAAGTGCCCTTTTAGCGGATGCATTTGAGGCGTTTGTAGGCGCAATATTTTTGGACAAGGGTTTAGAAGAAGTATACAAAGTGGTTGATAAAGTGGTCTTTCCATTCATTAATGAACACGAGGAAAAAAGCTTTGTTGATTTTAAGAGTCATCTTCAGGAACTTGTCCAGTCTGACAAGCGACAACTTGTATATAAAGTCATTGATGAAAAAGGGCCATCTCATAATAAAATGTTTACTATACGCGTGTATATGGATGATATTTTAATGGGTGAAGGCAACGGAAAAAGTAAAAAAGAAGCAGAACAACACGCTGCTGAGATTGCTTTGAAGAAATTAGCGAAAAAAAGCATAAAATTTTAGGGAGTCAATTATGAAAGAAGTACTTAAAAAATTAATCAACGATCGAGTGTTGAGTTTTTCTTCATTGGTTTTAAAATATTACCATAGATTTGATTTAACCGAACGAGAAGCCATCGCGTTAATAAAACTCCATAAATTGTTAGAAGAAGGCGAAAGAATCATTAAACCCCAACAGTTTTCTAAATGGCTAGCAACGTCGCCTAAAGAAACCGAAGCGATTTTAAACAGTTTAATTAATAAAGGTTATTTGTCTATTCGTCTTGACGAGGATGAAAAAGGCAAACAATGTGAAACCTTTGATGTAGACTTTATCTTAAATAAAATCAGTAATCATATTCAAAAAACAGAAGATGAAAAACAAGATAATGTGTTTGCTTCTATTGTTGATTATTTAGAGTCAATGTTTCAAAAACCACTGACTCAAATGGAAATGGAAATCGTTCAAGATTGGCTTCAAAATGAAACCTATAGTGAACCCATGATCAAAGCCGCAGTAAAAAAAGTGATTACTTTTAATAATCCATCGATCAAACACGTTGATCATATCCTCATCAATCAACTGAAAGATACCAAGAAACAGCCTAAGAAAAATGTTGATGCATTGAAGGAGTTTCATAAACTATGGGAAGAGTAGAAGCCATTTTAGAGGTTTTAGATTCAATGTATCCAAACGCAGAATGTGAACTCAATCATACCAATGCATTAGAATTATTAATCGCTGTAATGTTAAGTGCGCAAACCACGGATGCATCCGTTAATAAACTCACTAAAACCTTGTTTAATAAATACAAAACAGTCGATGATTATATTAATGTGAGTTTGAAGACTTTAGAAAATGATTTAAAAATTATAGGGCTTTATAAGAACAAAGCAAAAAATGTAAAAAAGACTGCACTTGCCCTAAAAGAAAAATTTAATGGAGTAGTTCCGAGTTCCCAAGTCGATTTAGAAAGCCTACCAGGCGTAGGAAGAAAAACTGCAAACGTTGTTTTGAGTGTCTGGTTTGATGTGCCAAGAATCGCCGTGGATACCCACGTCCAAAGAGTTTCTAAACGCTTAAAACTCGCTTATAACAATGATGATACCAAAAAGGTTGAAGAAAAACTAATGCGCAAATTGCCAAAACAAAGTTGGAGCAAAACCCATCATCAAATGATTTTTTTTGGAAGGTACCATTGTACTGCGAGAAATCCCAAATGCGATCAATGCCCACTAAGAGAAAAGTGGTGTCGTTATCCACATATTTAAAGGATAAAACTTACAATTTGTAAGTTTTATTTTTTTTAAAATGAATTTAGGTAAAATCTTATAGGATTTTATCCAATAAATTCTTATTGTCTAATATCCATTGAATTAGGGGGGATGGATAGATAAAATATACGATATAGATAATAAACTAGAAGGGACATTATGATGATGCAAAAGACTATAAATTTGATAGAATCTAAAAACAATGACAGGACAAAAATCCATATTGGAGGGGTTATTAAATTTTATAGAGAAAAACATAATTTAACGCAAAGTGTTCTAACTGAAGCCGTCTCATCTTATAGTTATTTATCGAAAGTAGAAAATAATCAAATTACGCCAAGTGAAAGTTTTATCGATGGAGTTTCTAAAAAATTAGCCATTAACCTTAAATCAATGATGAATGTCATTAACGATGACAATGTAAAAAAAGCATTGATAGAAGATTATTACTATCAAGATACTACTTTGTTTACAAAAACATTAGCCAATCAACCTATTATTTCTGAAGGTCCACTGGCTGCGCTTTTAAATTTTGCGGTTTCACTCATTCGAAAAGATTTCAAACAAAGTAGAATATTTCATAAGCAACTGAGTAGAAATACGTTAACATTTGGAGGTATTTTAGATCAACTGCATCTTATTTTAATGATTGACTATTATATTCAATCACATGATTTTTATAAAGCATTAGATATTTATAAAAAGAAGCCTAACATTGCTTATGAGAATACGGTCAGTATTATTATTGAACAACAAGCATATATTATAAAAAACGCATTGAAAATAAGTCGAGAAGTTACAGAACATTTTTTTAATTTCATTAATTTAATCCAATATAAACCAAATATTTTAAGGAATGTTGAAGTCAATGTGACAAGAATTTTAGCAAACATATCTAAAGATCATTTTTTGGCATTAAATCACGCAAAAGCATTGCATAAAATGTATAAAAATTATTTTCCTGAAAACTTGGCGACTTATTTGTTTGCGAAAATAAATAAAACACTTGGCAATCAAAATGTAAAACTTTGGGATTCAATCAATCATCAAGAAAAAAATGAATGGTATTTCAAATGCTTGGGGTTGCTTAACAAGGGGGAGATTAATGATGATGATTTACATGAGATCTTAGAAAAAAATGAAGGCATTGATGGTCCGAATGCTTTAGAAATTGCTAAATTAAAAGTCAATACGGCAGCAGGGGATAATAAATATTTTTATATGAGAGACTTATTAATCCCTTTAATTTTGAAGTATCAAAATTTCGAAGACTTATTGTATTATAAGGAACAACTCATTGATTATTTGACTAGTTCTAAGCGCTATAAAGAAGCGTTTATGGTTAATGCACAAATACAAAAATATTTTGATACACACATTTGAAATAATATGATTAAGCGCCCATTTTTTACAAATATTTGGTATAATCACTCATGGAGTGATTGATATGCAAGATGAAAGAAGCTATATGCTTGGAAATATGAACGTTCGAAAATTGTTGATGAAATTAGCGATCCCTGCGACGGTCGCTATGTTTATTAATGCTTTATATAACTTTGTCGATACATTATTTGTATCATGGCAAGATGGAGAATTAGCAATCGGTGCACTCTCCATCGCGTTTCCAATTCAGATGATTGTCATGGCAATAGGACTTATGATCGGAATTGGAAGCGCTTCAATTTTTTCAAGGGCTTACGGTCGTGGTGACCGTGATGCGATGAAGCGAAGTGTGAATACAGCGATTGTTTATAATTTATTATTATCCTTATTGATTATGACAATCGGATTAATCTTTTTAGAAGACTTACTCATTTTGTTTGGAGCAACTTCAAGCAATATTGAGTTCGCAAGAGATTATATGATGTATATTTTAATCGGATTACCCCCGTTTTCTTTATCAGTTGTTTTAAATAACTTAACACGGGCTGAAGGAAGAGCGAATGTCGCAATGATTTCTTTAGTTATAGGTGGGGGATTAAATATTATTCTTGATCCATTCTTTATTTTTGACTTTGGATTAGGTATGGGGGTAAGTGGGGCCGCTTTGGCAACTGTCATTTCTAAAACGGCATCGTTTGCTTATGTTTTTTATATGGCACTCGGGCCAAAATCAAGTTTAAACATTGATTTAAAGTCAATATGGAAAATTGATTTTAAAATGATCGGCGAGATAAGTGCCATTGGAATGCCTACCTTTGTTAGAAATATTTTAGGCGCTATCTTAGTGGTTATTGTGAATAACTTAATCAATTTTTATGCGGTTGGTGATCCTGCAATTTACATTTCAATTTATGGCGTTATCACAAGAATTATTACTTTTGCATTATTGCCTGGATTAGGATTGGTCCAAGGATTAACACCGATTGTTGGGTTCAATTTTGGGGCGCAATTCCATAGGCGATTGTATGATGTTATATCGTATGCGACACGGTTATTGATCAGTTACTTTTTAATTATGAGTGTTGTGGTTATAGGGTTTGCGCGGCCACTATTTAGGTTGTTTTCAGATGATGAAAACAGTGCGTTCTTTTTAGATCATGGCTCACTGGCGATGCGGATTGTTGCGATTGCATTTGTGATGATCGCGTTTCAGATTTTATTGAGTAGTGTTTATCAAGCCATGGGCTATGCGGTAAGAGCATTTCTTGTTGCGATGTCCCGACAATTTTTATTCTTTATTCCGATCAGCTTTTTATTCACATACTGGTTTGGCATTGTTGGGATATGGTGGACATTTGTTGCGGCGGACGTTTTAGCGGGTGGATTATCAATGTTGGTTTATTTTTATGAAATGAAAGATTTAAAGAAGAAATTAACATAGCAAAAGCGCTAGCGATTTATACGCTAGCGCTTTACTTTTCTTTTGTTTTTATACATTAAACGATCCGCCTTATTTAATAGTTTTTCAATATCAGTCTTTTCGTTATGCGATTTTAAAAAGATTGTGACGGCGCCAAACGCAATGGATAATTCAGGATGTATTTTTTCCATCTTATCGTTAAGAAAATCAGTGAGTTTTTGCGTATCAAATTCCTTGGTTTCTTCGATGATTAAAACAAATTCATCGCCACCAATGCGGTAAAGTTCTCCGTTATAGTTTTTAATGTTTTCATTAACAAGCGTGGTGAAATATTGTAATGTTTCATCGCCTTTTTGATGTCCAAATTCATCGTTGATAATCTTAAAATTATTAAAATCAAGCATGATTAGTTGATAGTGCTTATTTAAATTTAAAGTATGGTGTAAATCATGGAAAAGTTTGCGTCGGTTCCCAATATTGGTTAAAGTATCCATTTCAGATAAAGTTTTTAGTTTATCATTTAACCGCTTTAATTCTTGGTTTTTTTGTGCGATTGAACGTTGCGTATTGACAAGTTCACTGTTTAATGATGAGATTTGTTCGAGAGTTTGTTTATCGTTAATTTGCGCAGCGAATTGTTCATATGACGCTCTGATTTGGTTGGTTTGGAAGCTATTAATTTTTAAAATTTCATCAATGATGTTCATGGTGTGTTCATCTTCGCCAAGGCTCATAAATATAATTGAATGGTTGTGGACTGTCATGATTAATTTGGTTGTTAACGGGTTAGAGGTTGTATTAAACGCAACTTCTTGACCTAAAGAATATCCATTTGTTTTGGCTTCATTAAACGCATCAAAAAATCTTTCGGTAGAACTTTTTTCGATATAGTGAACAACGTTTTTACCAAGCATAAAATGAATGGTATCATTGGCGCTATATTTAATTTCTTTAATATTACCATCAAAATCCAAAATTAACGCAAAACCTAAAGGGTTATTTGACAAGGGATTCACCAACCTTTATTGCGTCTTTAGCATTTTTTGCATACCCATCCGCATCATAGGACTGATAAAGCTTTGGATTTTGGATGAAAGGCTGTCCACCGACCAATATTTTAATATGCTTTAACGCTGGGTCTTTTTTAATGGCTTGAATGGTTTCGTATAAATCCCTTAAATAGAGTGATAAAGTGACACTGATTAAGATAATGTCTGGTTGGTATTTTTTTACATGACTAACAAATGCTTCAGAAGGCATATTTCCTCCTAAATAATGCGTATTGTATCCAATGTATTCAAACATATCAATGATCATACGCATTCCGATTTCATGAAGTTCTGAGCCAATCGCTGCCCCCAATACCTTTTTCTTATTTTTGCGAGACGAAAAGATTTGCTCATAAAGGGTCGTCATGACATATTGAGTAATGGCAGTCGCTAAATGTTCATCAGCGGTTGTAATCTTATTTTGTTGCCAAAGCCAACCGACCTCATAAAGTACAGGTGTCATAATGTCGTTATAAATTTCAGGGATTTCATAGCCTTTTTGAAGAAGGCCTTTAATATAATCAGCAGCTTCATGTCGTTTTCTATCTAATATTAAGCCTAAATAGATTTTAGCGTCTTTGTTTAAATGAGTCGATCCATAAATGGTTTGAATATTTAATACATCATCATACTCAAAATTGAATATTTTTTGACTTGCATTTTCAAGGGCTAAAAACGAACTTTTTAAATGCTCAAAGATTGTTTTGAGGGTTGATTCATCAATGCCATCATGAGACAACGTTGAATGCATCCAATGCAGATAGTGTTTAATAATGAGTGAATCATTATTACGGAGGGCTTCAATTGAGTAAAGAATGGCATAGGTTATATAAGTGTAGGTCTCTTTTTGTTTTTCATCAACAATGGTTATATTATTGATGATTTTTTCTTTAATTAAAGCTTTATTGCTTTCTAGGATTAATGTATTCATCATTGACCCTCCTTATTTTTAATGTTCTATATGTGCGGTATCATTGTATCGTTTTAAGAAAAACGTCTCTTCTTTTACATGGTAGATCAATGTTGAGATTGACGCGTTATCGATGAGTAAAAGCTTTCGGTCTTCTAACTTCATTTTTAATGCATCTGCGATGATGTTTTTAATGACCCCACCATGCGTCACAATAACAATTTCATCCTTGTCTTCATGCGAATGAAGAATTTCTTTAAAACTCTCTTGTACTCTAAATTGTAAGTCTCTAAATGATTCTCCACCTGGAGGGCGAATATCGATGACATCTTTAGAAAATGTTCCAACCGATTTAGGATGGCTTTTTTTAATGGCCTCACGGTCTTTGCCTTCCCATCCACCTAGCGATATTTCTTTTAAGTTTTCTCTTATAACGACACTTAAGCCGTGAGGTTGATTGATGGCCTCAGCCGTCTTAAATGCGCGTGATAAAGGACTAGAATATAAACTGTTAAAAGAAAACGATTGTAGTCTTTTAGCCAGTTTATTTGCTTGGTTTAATCCAACGTCATTTAAGGGAATATCTTTTATGCCCTGATATAAGGATTTTACATTCCAGTTTGTTTGTCCGTGTCTTATTAAATGAATAATCATAGCATCCCTCTTTTTATTTATTATCTATTTTCTTAATTATACCATATTTTAAATAAGCGATAAAAAAAAGCTACTGACTCATTTTACAGTAGCTTTAAAAAATTATAAATCTTTAAGCAATTGATTGGCTAGTCCTAAATAAGCAACCCCTATTTCTTCACTCATATCAAAGATCGAATGGTGTCCACTTTGTGGCTGCCCAATAGGGATTCTAGAGATGACATCGGTATTTAAACGGTTGGCAACGGTGTCGCCTCCCCCTTCTCCAAAAATCGTTAAGGTTTCACCACCATGCGCTAAATACGACATGTTTTCAATCACGCCTAAGACATTATGTTTTAACTCACGTGCCGCAAATCCAGCTTTCACTGCGATATGAGAGGCACTTGGATGCGGGGTTGTGACAATTAGCATTTTGCATTCAGGAATAAGTTTTTGAATATCCATCGCAACGTCCCCTGTACCGGGTGGTAAATCGACGATAATATATTCAGTATCTTTATCCCATTTCACATCATAAAAGAAGTGGTTTAACATTTTTCCAAGCATCGGACCGCGCCACATTAAGGGTTGGTCTTTTTTAAGGAAAAATTCAGTACTGATCAATTCGATATCATGGGACTTAAATGGTATAATCTTCTCTTCATCATCCGCTTTAGGACTCGTGATTTCCATATCCATAATGGTAGGGATTGATGAGCCATAAATATCCGCATCAATAATCCCGACTTTTTTCCCAATACGCCGCAAGGCAACCGCTAAGTTTGCCGCAACAGTTGATTTTCCAACGCCACCTTTACCGCTTGCAACCCCTATATATTTAATCTTTTTATCATCATCTAAAATACTATCTTTTTTCTTTAACAGTTCAAATTCAACTTTAACACCCTGGTAACCTAGGTCAAGTTTGAGTATTTTAGCGATGCTTCTTTTCACTTTTTGTTTCGTTTTGTCGTCATCTTTTCCAATCCCAACAATTAAGACAATGGTTTTTTTATCGTCTTCATCTTCAATGCCAATATATCTAATCGCATCATTCGTGCCTAATGTCTCTTCGCTAGAAGGGTCAATGACTTCACTTAACGCTTTTTTTATTGTATCTCTTTCGTTCATATTATCACCCAAAGCATATTATAGGAGATTTTGACAATACTTACAATGAAAATGGTCTATAAAATAATAACCGGTTTAAACTCATTTAAATAGTTGGCTTCTGTTGTAAAAAAACTGTAGAGTTTTGAAATTTGTAATTCGGCTTCTAACAAAGAATGTCTTGTGCGTTTGACTTTAGTGATTAAAGGAATATCTAAGGTATGTTTTAATTGGTTTAAGTGCGTTTGACCTGCGTGATTCATTCCAAGGACTCTTAAATAAGGGATATCAAACGACGCTAAATCAGATTTTTTAACCCCCAACATCATATGCATTAAAAGCCGTTTAATTTTGGCGTGGGTGTATCTTTTGGTTGATAGTTGTTTGATTAAATCCTCATAGTTCTTTACTTGAAAGGCTTTTAAAATATGCGTTTCAATGCCTTCTTCAACAGAAAATATATTTTTGAGAGTCTCTTTTTTATAAGTGCTCAATAAAAATTTAAGGTAAGGAAAGATTGTTTTATGGTCAAAATATTTATCTAAATCGTTTAAAACATACAAAGGCACCGTTTTTTCAACGGACTCACTTTCACTTAAACGCGCTCTAATAGCGGTTGCGCTTTGAATACTTTTTGTTTCGTTATAGGATTCATAATACCCACTTTGTGTACGCTTTATAACATGCATCTTAATGGGGGCATTTAATGTATAGGCCGCATTAATGTACTGAATGCCTAAAATATCATTAGGGTTTTTATGGGCTGTCCCCTGGCTTAATGATTCCATCGCTTTATCGGCGCTAGAAGGATAAGAAAAGCCTTGGTCTAAATATTTTTTAATCGCTTGATCATATACGGTGGTTCGCATGATTTCAGCAGCTACTTTTAAGGGCTCAATATCGCCTTTTTCACTCCCGAAATAAATCTCATGTACGCCAGCTTTATGTAAAATCGCCACCGCTGTTTGTGCAAACAAATCAGCGTTTTGTAAAACAAATAATCCCGGCAGTTCAAGAACCAAATCAATCCCGGCTTTTAATGCCCATTTAGTTTTACTAAACTTATCAAAACTTGAAAATTCCCCCCGTTGAACAACGTTTCCGCTCATCACCGCGATCAGCAAGTCTGCGTTGCTTTTTTTTAGGGTTTCATTGATATGATAAACATGTCCGTTATGGAGTGGATTATACTCCACAATAATTCCAACTATTTTCATTGTGTTCACATCCTAACAACTCTGAAAATATTATACCTTATATTTGACTTTAAAGGAAATAACACGTATAATTTTCACAGTCTAAAGAGGTGGTATTTTATGAAATGGACACTGGCGCAATTAAAGAAAAAAGTCCATCAAGACAACACATTTCAAAGCACTTTAGATCTAAAAGCATTTATTCCAGACGATGAAGATATTTTAGATGTTAAACCTGCATATGTTGATGGCGCATTTTATATCGAGGACGATGATTATTTTCATTTCGATATACGTATTCAAACAACACTCGTTGTTGCGTGTTCTAGAAGTTTAAAACCAGTCGAGCTTCCTTTAGACTTTAGGGTAGGAGAAACCTTCTCTGATGATGAAAACGATGAATTTCGACAAATTGATGGGTTAACCATTGACTTATTGCCTATAATATGGTCTAATATATATTTGGAAAAACCCATGCGTGTGATTCATCCTGATGCTTTAGATATGGCATTTGATGAAGCGAAGTCATCCGATGAGGAAACCCCTATTAACCCGAAGTTTGAAAAGCTAAAGGACTACAAAAGTTAGGAGGCCAAACCATGGCAGTACCAAAGCGTAGAACGTCCAAACAAAGAAAACGTAAACGTCGTACACACTTTAAATTAGCAGTACCAGGAATGGTAGTATGCGATAACTGTGGAGAAATGAAACTTTCACACCGTGTATGTAAAGAATGTGGACATTACAATGGACGTGAAGTTGTATCTAAAGTTGAATCAACCGAAGATGCTAGCGAATAAGTATCTCAAAAGAAGCGCTTTTTAAAAGCGTTTTTCTTTTATCTAATAAGGATGTGGTTATATGGCACATATTCCAGTAATGCTCGATGAGACACTAAAATATTTAAACGTCAAAGAAGATGGAATGTATATAGATGGAACACTCGGTGGTGGCTCACACAGCGAAGCCATTTTAAAACAACTGACTTCTGGTTTTTTATATGGCTTTGATCAAGACGAAGAAGCCATTCAAAGAACGAAAAACAAATTAGCGCCTTATAAAGGAAAAGTAGACATCATTCAATCGAATTTTGAGTTTATGAAAGAAGCACTTGAACAAAGAAACATCCATGGTGTCGATGGGATCTTATTAGACTTAGGGGTTTCTTCTTTTCACTTTGATGATGAAAACCGTGGATTTACCTACAGAAAAGATGCCCCCTTAGATATGCGGATGGACTTATCAAACCCCACAGACGCCAAGACGATTTTAAATACTTACGCTTTTAAAGCACTCAGACAAATCCTTTTTGAATATGGCGAAGAAAAGTTTGCGCCTAAAATTGCTAGTAACATTGTCAAAAGGCGAGAAGAAAAACCGATTGAAACGACGCATGAATTGGTGGATATTATCAAATCATCTATGCCTCAAAAGGTTTTATCTAAAAAAGGCCATCCTGCGAAAAAAACCTTTCAAGCTTTGCGTATTGCGGTCAATGATGAATTGGGCGTGCTAAAAAGAACCATTGATAAAGCCTTAAGTCTTTTAAACCCCGAAGGCCGTCTCGTCATCATAACCTTTCATTCTTTAGAAGATAGAATTGTTAAAAAAGCCTTTAAAAAAGCCGCAACCATCGACCATCCAAAAGACATCCCAGTGATGCCAAGTAAGACACCAGATTTTGAACTTTTACACCGTAAAGTTATCACCCCTAGCGAAACAGAACTAAATAAAAACAACCGCTCGCATAGCGCCAAATTAAGAGCGATTAGGAAAGTTAATAAAAATACTGAAAATGAATAATCATGCTTGACATATGAATTCAAAACATGATATTATACTAACGCTGAACAATCTAAGCGGGTGTAGTTTAATGGTAGAACCTCAGCCTTCCAAGCTGACTGTGTGGGTTCGATTCCCATCACCCGCTCCAAATTTCAGCATCTTTAAACGCTTAAAAAGCGGGTGTAGTTTAGTGGTAAAACACCACCTTGCCATGGTGGAATCGAGGGTTCGATCCCCTTCACCCGCTCCATTTTTTTTTATTTTTGCGGGTGTAGTTTAATGGTAGAACCTCAGCCTTCCAAGCTGACTGTGTGGGTTCGATTCCCATCACCCGCTCCATATATTGTTTTTTAACGCTTTTTTTAAAGTGTTTTTTTTATACCAAAATAAAAATGGTACGTTTTGTCGTACCATTTCACGTTTAATGTTTTATTAATGCATTTGGGTGATTGCCAATCAAATCATAGCGATTGGCTTTTTTTAATGCTTTTTTTACCAATGCATGGTTTTTAGGATTCTTAAACTGCATTAATGCTCGTTGCATTGCCTTTTCTTCTTTGTGCCTTGGGATGTAAACTAATTCATTGGTTAAAGGGTTTTTCCCAGTATAAAACATACATGTAGACGCAGTAGAAGGGGTAGGGTAGAAATCTTGGACTTGTTCAGGGTGTTGGTTGGTCTTTTTTAAATATTGCGCAAGCTCAATGGCGCTTTCAAGGGTAGACCCAGGATGAGAAGACATTAAATAAGGCACTAAAAATTGTTGCTTACCGGCTAATTTATTATACGTTTTAAATTGCCCAATAAATTGATCATATACTCCGCTTGATGGCTTGTTCATTTGCTTTAAGACATCATCGCTTATATGTTCAGGCGCAACTTTAAGTTGACCTGATATATGGTGGGTTACGAGTTCTTTAAAAAACGTATTGTCTTTATCTTTTAACATATAATCATAGCGCAAGCCTGAGCGTACAAAAACTTTTTTTACGCCGTCTAAGTTTCTTAAACTTCTTAATATATCTAAATAGTCACTATGGCTTACTTCAAGCTTGTCACAGGCAACATAACCGATACAATCTTTATGGGTGCATGCGCCTTTTTTAACTTGTTTCTTGCAGGCTTTTTGATAAAAGTTTGCGGTCGGTCCCCCAACATCATGAATATACCCTTTAAAATCTTTATCGTTGATGATTGTTTTGGCTTCTTTTAACAAAGAGGCTTTAGACCGACTTTGAATGACTCTCCCTTGGTGATGGGTGAGGGCACAAAAATGACACCCACCAAAACAGCCTCTATTCGCAATTAAGCTAAATTTGACTTCGCTTAATGCCGGAATAGCTTCTTGATACACTGGGTGGGGCTTTCTTGTGAAGGGAAGGTCATAAACATCATCTAAGGCATTTTGACTTAAAGGAAGCGACGCTGGGTTTTGAACAATGTAATGTCTTTTGTATGATTCAATCAAAGGTTTTGCGCTCAAAGCATCGCTGTTTTGATGTTGAATTTTAAAACTTTGATTATAGGCTTCTTTGTCGTCTAATAAATCATCGTAAGAAGGTAGATGAATACCGTCGCTTGGCAAATACGCTTCATCTTTTGTTTTCCAAACTGTCCCTCGAATAAAGATTATGTCTTTTACATCAAGCCCGCTATTTAAGCTATCCGCAACTTCAATCATGGATTCTTCAGCCATCCCATAAATTAATAAATCAGCTCCAGAATCGAGTAAAACAGATTTCCTAAGCGCATCAATCCAATAATCATAATGCGCAAGTCTTCTCAAAGACGCTTCGATGCCACCAATAATTAAAGGGATATCGCCAAATAACTGTTTCACCTTTTTACTATAGCGAATGGTTGCGCGATCGGGTCTTAAATGATTCGCGCCTCCTGGAGTGTAGGCATCTTTTGATCGTCTTTTTTTATTGACAGTGTAATGATTCACCATTGAATCAATATTTCCTGCCGTAACTAAAAACGCTAATCTAGGCGTCCCTAACTTTAAAAAATCATCATCATTTTTCATATCGGGTTGTGCAATGATGCCTACTTTATATCCAAACCGCTCTAATGTTCTTGCGATTAACGCTGCGCCAAAAGAAGGATGATCAACGTAGGCATCCCCTGTAATTAAAATAAAATCCGCTTGTTTAAATCCTTGGTCTGCCATTTCTTTTTTAGACATAGGAATCCAATTTTGATTCATAAATATCACCGCAGTCATTATATCACATAGGGGTTAAAAGACCATTATATATTTCATGAAAAAAAGCAGCCATTGGCTGCTCAAAGTTTATTTATAGTTTACAGTATAACTCATGTCTGCAACGTGTGAAATGGTTTGATAGACACTACAGTAGCGAGTGGCCATTTCAAATGACTTTTCGACTTTCGTTTTATCTTCTTCATCAACACCACTGATGGTGACATTCACATCAACCGTTTTAAGGGTAGTAGGAACTTCTTCACGTTTAACCCCTTTAATATCATAGTTAATGCCGTGGACTTTTAGTTTCTTTTTATCTAAGACACTTTGGAAGGTATGATTTAAGCATGCCCCAAGTCCCCCTAAAAACATGTCATAAGCAGCAAGCGCGCCTTCTGAAGGGCCGACTTGTGAAGAACCATGGTGTCCTGTTATAATTCCGTGCATTTGATTATCAAAAACCATTTTAATTTCGTTAGCCATTGTTAGCCTCCTTGTTTTTATTAGCGTTATATCTTTCAATGGATTCATCGATTAAATTTTCCGCATGTTCAACATCGTGAAATTCGTTAACTTCAACTTTTTTGTTTTGTTGTAAGTCTTTATACGTGCGGAAAAAGTGCTTGATTTCTCTTAACATATGTTCTTGGATGTCACTTAATTGATGGATATGAGAAAATCTTGGGTCATTTTCCATAACCGCAATGATTTTATGGTCTTTTTCATCGTTATCAATCATATCAAGTGAACCGATGACTCTCGCATCGACAATACATCCTGGAAACGTCTTCGTTGATGCTAAAACCAAAATATCTAACGGATCGTTATCTTCCGCTAACGTATCTTCGATATAGCCATACTCTGCAGGGTAAGTCATTTGTGAATAAAGCACTCTATCTAGTTTTATACGATTGCGTGCTTTATCAATTTCGTATTTGTTTTTAGTCCCCATAGGGATTTCAATAACGGCTTCTATAACTCTGTTCATTCAATCACCTCACGACAATTATATAAGAATTGGTTTGCTTATGCAATCACTCTACACCATCAAAGCGTTTTTCTCATCATACGATGCTCAATGTCAGCATCCAAAAATATGTCGCCATACGCTTCATAGCCTAAGGATTCATAAAATGGAATAATATAGGTTTGTGCGCCTAATTCTAATGTTTTAATGCCTTGTTTTTTTGCATAATCTTCTAATGCACGCATTAAAATAGACCCCGCCTTTTTATGACGATGTTCCTTTAAAACCGCTACTCTACCGACTTTGTTTTTGTATAACCGTGCCGCGCCAATGGCTTTTGATCCATCATATAAATTAAATAATGTCGCCTCATAATCCCACGTATCTAACTCTTCGGTCCAATCAATTGCCTGTTCAACAATAAAAACATCGCCTCTAACCATATAATGTTCAACAAATGCTTTTTGATCGTTCGCAATAACTACTTTCACAATAAACCCTCCAAATATGCCTTATTATAGGGCAAAACTTTTGTCACATTATACATGAAAAGATTTAAAAAATAAATGTTTTGTGGTAAAATATACTCAATGAAAAACTAGAGGTGACATAAATGGACGCATTAGAAACCATCCATTATATACTCATTGGTGTGGGTGTTATAATTGTTGGATTAATCATAGGACTCATTATAGTAAAGCAAAAACCTAAAACAAGCTCTTTACCAAATGTTGAAACCATCTTAAATTCGTTGAATAAGAAGAATATTAAAGCGATTGATTTTCAGCGTCATAAACTGGTAGTGACGGTTCATAAATCTAAGGAAGTCAAGTTAGAAGATTTAAAAGCAACCGGCGCTGTAGGGATTAATGTGGTTGGAAATAAAGTAAAATTTTACTACGAAGATAACAACGAAAAAATTTATGAAGCGCTAAAAGCAATGGAGAGGAATGATTAATATGAAAAAAGAATTTGTCATTGCGAATGACCAAGGATTACACGCTAGACCAGCAACGACACTGGTATCAAAAGCCAATCAATTCAAATCGACTATAACTATTTTTTATGAAGGTGAAACGGCTGATTTAAAATCAATCATGGGAGTATTAGCACTTGGGGTAACTAGAGGTGCATTGGTGGAAATCGAAATAGACGGTGAAGATGCTTCACAAGCGATGGAAGCCATTAGCGACCATATCAAAGCCATGAATGTAAATTAGTCATTCAATGTATTGAGCCATCCTTTTTGGATGGCTTTTTTTATGCTGTATGTTATTTTTGTTTTCGTCCTAAGCCTAGTTTATGATTGAATTTTGCGACCTTTTTGTTCGCAATTTTACGCGCGTAAGCCGCGCCTTCATCCAAAAAGCTGTCCAATGCTTTAGACTGTATAAGTTCATGATATTTTTCCTTAATTGGTTTTAAACTTTCTACGGTTAAATTTGCTAAGTCCTCTTTAAACGTTGCATAAGAAGTTTCTTTATATTTTTCTTCAATGGTTTTGATACTTAAGTCACTTAAAGCGCTATAAATCATTATTAAATTTGATAAACCAGGTTTATTTTTCACGTCATATTTAAAAGACGCATCGCTATCTGTAACGGCACTTTTAATCCGTTTTTTAATGATCGCATCATCATCTAAAAGATTAATTCGAGATTTTACATTGGGATCACTTTTAGACATTTTTACTAATGGGTTATTTAAAGACATAATACGCGCCCCAACTTTTGGGATTAATGGTTTAGGAACCGTGAAAAAATTATCGAATGTATGATTCACACGCATTGCGATGTCTCTCGTTAGTTCTAAATGTTGTTTTTGGTCTTCACCAACCGGCACATACTCCGCATCATAAAGCAAAATATCGCCAGCCATTAATACAGGATACGTAAATAAAGCACTACTAACGCCTTGTTCTTGTTTTTTGGCTTTATCCTTAAACTGTGTCATTCTTTCTAATTCACCCATATAGGTAAAGGTTTGAAGCAAGTAATTGATATGGGTATGTGCACTCACTTCAGATTGAATAAATAACGATAAATTTTCTTTTTTAAGTCCGCAGGCTAAATAAATGGCTGCGAGTTCTTTGATCGTTTTCCTTAACGCTAAACGATCTCTTGGGATTGTAATCGCATGCAAATCAGCGATAAAAATCATAAAATGATGATCGCTATATTCGTTTTGTAATTTAACAAAATTTCTAATGCTGCCTAAATACGTTCCTAAATTAATAGACCCAGTAGGCTGAATGCCCGACACAATATGTTTCATAGTCTCACTCCTCTTAAAATAAAAACGCCCTTGCAAAAATGCAAGGGCGAATCATCGCGGTACCACCTTGTTTCCATAACCTAAGTTATGGCACTTAAGACCTTAACGCGGTAAACGGATGGTTTTAACATCACTTAAGGGTCCGTCTCATTGAATTTTTCTGGCTTTCACCATCCCAGATCGCTAAAGGTTTCAATAGATTCCCTATCATTGTTTTAAATAATTATAGTAGATTTATTCTTTTAATGCAACTTCTAGTTCATCGAGTAAACTCTCTAAACGGCTGACGACTGATTTAAAGACATTTTTATCGGTCAAATCAAGTCCAGCTTTCTTGACTTGATCCATTGGGAATGCATCGCCACCTGCTTTTAATAAAGTCATATGCTTTTCAATATTCGCAGGATCTTGTTTCACCAAATCATAAAGTTTTAAGCTTGCGGCAAAACTGGTTGCGTATTGATAAACATAAAACGGCGCAAAGAACATATGTGGGATATAAGCCCATACATAGGATTTTCCTGGTTCTTTTGAAATATCTATATCATAGAACTCTGAGTAAAGATCTTCCATAATCTTATTTAAGGTTTCGTGCGTAATGGGCTGCCCTTGTTCTGCAAGCTCATGAGCTTTTAATTCATAGGCTGCGAATAGAGTTTGGCGATAAAACGTTGCGGCGATATCATCAATGGATTGTTGAAGTAATTGAATTTTATCTTCTTTTGATCCTTTATTACTGCCGATAAAATAATCTAGCAATAAATGTTCGTTAAAAGTAGAAGCAATCTCAGCCACAAAGATCGTATAATTTTGGGTCGCAACCGGCTGATTTTCCATGGCGAATAAAGAATGCATAGAATGCCCCGCTTCATGTGCGACGGTAAAGACGTCGCCTAAGGTTTCATCATAATTCAATAAAATAAATGGATGTTCATTTAAGGCACTCGATGAATAAGCCCCTGTTTGCTTTCCATCTTGTTCATAAACATCTACATACCCATCTTTTAAAGCGTCATAGGCTTTTTCTTTAAAATCTTCATCCAAATGGTCAATCGAACTAAAGAACATGTCTCTTGCTTCATCGTAGTTAAATTTAGAACTTGATTCAGCAAGGGGCATGAAACGATCAAACGTACGATGTTCTTCAAGCCCTAAATAATCTTTACGAATCTTATAATAACGTTTTAATAAATGCGTACTTTCTTTGGCAACATCGACTAAGTTATGATAAACCACAGGGTCAATTTTGTTTTCATGCAAGAAACTCTCTAAAGAGTTATCGTATTTTCTAGCGCGCATATGCGCAATATCCGCTTGTAAAACGGTGTTATAAATTTGTGCGTAAGTATGTTTGTTCCCTTCATAATGAGAAAAAATCGTTTTAAATACCAACTCACGGTCGTCTGGATCACTAAGGTCTGCTAAATGCGAACGGAAATTCCCACTTGTAACCGTGATTTTAGACCCGTCCTTTAACGTCACCTCTTTCGCTTCATTGTCCGCAACACTCAATGCACCATGTAAAGAGGAACCTTGAGAAGATAATTTCGAGAAATACGATAACATCTCTTCTTTATCCTTATCTAATATATGTTCACTTTGATGGAACAATTTTTCAAGCGGAAAACGATACGTTTCCAATGTTTTATCTTTTTTTAAAAACGAATCAACTTTCTGCCACCCTAAAGCCAACACTTCCGGTTTTTCAAACGCTGTGGCTTGAGTGAAACGATTCAATAAATCGCCAACTTTTTGAACGCGTGCTGAATTTTCGACGTTTTTACGGTTTAAATCGCTATTTAAATTCGCGTATTGATAAAGTTTATGCAAAGTGATATAAGCCTCTCTTTGCGCAGTATAATACGCTTTAAAGTGTTCAAATTCTCCTAATTTTCCTTGATAAGTCCTCGCTTCTTTAAGTAAAGATTCCATTTTGTCAAAGTCTTGTTGCCATGCTTCTAAGTTTTCATATAAATTTTTTAAATTCCATTTCATAAAAAAAGCCCTCCGTTTATTCGTATAGATTTATTATAGCATAAAACTTGATGATGCACATTAAATTGTGTACAATTCAATTATAAGCACTTGAATTGTAAAAAATTAAAAAAACTGTTTATATTTTTTTCAATTTATGGTAACATAAACTTGTAACACATCATGAAGGCTGTTATACTGTAAAAGCAATTTAAAAAGAAAAATCAAGGGGGGCGACAACGATGATACAAATGTATACTACGCCTAGCTGCTCATCGTGCCGTAAAGCTAAGAAATGGTTTGATGAACATCGCATTAAATATCGCGAAAAAAATATCTTTAATGTAAAACTCACTAAAGAAGACATTATGTCAATGCTTAAAAATACTGAAGGTGGTTTTGAAGATATTATTTCAACACGTTCAAAAGTATTTCAAGATCATGACTTAGATCTTGATGAGATGTCTTTAAGTGAATTAACTGATTTTATCATTGATAATCCAAGTGTTTTAAGACGCCCAATTATTATTGAAGATAACAAAATGCAAGTCGGATATAACGAAGATGAAATTAGAACATTTATTCCCAAAAGACTTAGAGAAATCATTATGTGTACAACATGTGATAAAGGTGAAGATTGCGATTATTTAAATGCATTAGATACTTACTTTAAAGAGTTAAGAGCCAAAGAAAAACACGGTGCATAAAACAAATATCAAACTCTCCAAATTCAAAAGATATATAATTTAATCTTTCTTTTGAAATGGGGGGTTTTTTTTATGTGATTTCTTTGAAAACGTTTTTAAAAACGGTGTAAATCTTGTATTATAGCTTGATATTGATTATAATGACTTTGGATATCAACAAAATTTATTTAGGAGGCATTTATATGTCAGTAAAAGTAGCAATTAATGGATTTGGTCGTATTGGTCGACTTGCTTTTCGCACCATGCAAGATAACCCAGATTACGACATCGTAGCAATCAACGATTTAACCGATGCAGAAAGTCTTGCGTATTTACTAAAGTACGATACTGCGCAAGGTCAGTACAAACAAGATAGTATCTCACATAACGATGAGGGAATCGTTGTGGATGGGAAACCCGTAAAAGTATTCGCAGAAAAAGATCCTGAAGCGCTTCCTTGGAAAGATTTAAAAGTGGACGTTGTATTAGAATGTACAGGAATCTTCACAGACAAAGACTCAGCAAGCAAACATATCAAAGCTGGGGCGAAAAAAGTTATGATCTCAGCGCCTGCAAAAGGCGACATTAAAACCATCGTTTACAATGTGAACCACGATGTATTAGACGGTAGCGAAGAAGTAGTAAGTGGTGCTTCATGTACCACAAACTGTTTAGCACCTGTTGTTAAAGTCTTAGACGATAACTTCGGTGTCGTTCGTGGATACATGACAACGGCGCATGCTTATACCAATGACCAAAACACTTTAGATGGCCCACATCCAAAAGGAATTCATGCACGCCGTGCACGTGCAGCGGCTGAAAACATTGTTCCTACATCTACAGGAGCAGCGGCTGCTGTTGGTAAAGTATTACCACACTTAAATGGAAAATTAGATGGAATCGCGCTTCGTGTTCCAACAGTAACAGGTTCTGTTGTAGATTTAGTGGTTGAATTAGACAAAGACGTTGATAAAGAAACTATCAACAAAGCGATTAAAGATGCGTCTAATGAAACACTAGGTTACACCGAAGATCCAATTGTATCTTCAGATACAATCGGTATGGAGTATGGTTCATTATTTGATGCTCAAATGACGAAAGTCTTAGAAGTTGACGGTAAAAAATTAGTTAAAGTTCTAACATGGTATGATAACGAAATGAGTTATGTTGCTCAAATGGTTAGAACCATGAAGGTTTTAGCTGAACAAATATAAAACATATGATTATAATGTTAGCTGCGTGGTGCAGCTAACATTTTTTTATGCTTATGACATTTCGTCGTTTGTTTAAAGGCAAAAATTTGTTATAATACTTTCGAGGTGAATAATATGAAAAAACATGCAATCAATGCAAGAGAAAATTTATTTGAACGTTTAGAAGATGAATCTGTAACATTGCTTTATGCAGGGACCCCACCGCATAAATCAACCGATCAAAGCTATCCTTACACGCCACAAAGAAATTTCTTTTATTTAACTAACTTGAATGAACCCAATATGATTTTAATGTTATTAAAGGGAAAAACAGGCAATAAAACATTTTTATTTATTGAAGAAAATACCGACCACATCATCAAATGGGAAGGCGCGAACATGGAAAAAAGTGAAGCGTCTGAGCGTAGTGGAATCGATGAGAAAAATATTCGCTACCTAAAAGAATTCGATGGCCTTTTTAATATGACTATGAATTATGCGCGTTCGATTATGGGAAGACCCCCAAAAACTTTATATTTGGATTTATACCATCGCAATGCACAAAGTCAACCAATTAGCTTAACTCAAGCATCAAGTGTGATTGAAAATTATCCTGAATTATCCATCAAAAGCGTGAATGAGCATACTGCTTATTTGAGAATGTTTAAATCAGAAGAAGAGTTAAGTCAAATTAAGCAAGCCATTGCTCATACTAAAAAAGGCTTAGATAATATATTAGCGCATCTTAAAAAACGAGAGTATGAATATCAACTTCAAGCAGACTTTATGCATGCGATTACCTTAGACGGTTCAGAAGGCTATGCGTTTGATACCATTGCGGCGTGTGGAGAAAACGCAGCGGTCTTACATTATACGGATAATAAAGACCGTCTTGATAAGAAATCTATGATTTTATTTGATTTAGGGGCCCTTCATAATAATTACGCCTCAGATATTTCAAGAACATACCCAGTGAACGGAAAATATACACGACGCCAAAAACAAATCTATGAGATTGTTTTAGACGTTAATAAAAAGGTGATTGACGCGGTAAAACCTGGTGTGACGTGGAAAGAACTTAACGATATGGCAAGAAGTATGTTAGCTTCTCATGCTAAAAAGATTGGTCTTATTAAAGAAGACAAAGACATTCTAAATTATTACTACCATAGCATCGGCCATTTTATGGGCCTTGATACGCATGATGTCGGCTATTACGATATGCCTTTAGAACCAGGAATGGTTGTGACGATTGAACCTGGTTTATACATCAAAGAAGAAGGCATTGGCGTCCGTATTGAAGATGATATCTTAGTCACAGAAAACGGCAATGAAAATCTTTCTAAAGATATCATTAAAGACGTTAAAGATATCGAAAAAGCTATTTAATATAAATGATTACACGCTTATTGAACGATTCAATAAGCGTGTTTTTTTAAAAAGAAATGATAAGGGTTTGTAAGAATCATATAATTACAAACTTAAATCCTTATTTCTTAAAATAGGATATGCTATAATTGTCTCGAGGTGAAACTATGGACTTTATCCAAGGAACCATTAAAAATATTACATATTATAACAGCGATAATGCCTTTGCGATATTAAGAATAACGGTTGATGAAAAACAAACATCTAATACGTTATTTGATGTGAGTGATGAAAATAAAACCGAGACGGTCAAAGGGTATCTTCCTGATGTTCAAGTGGGAGAGAGTTATCGGTTTTATGGATTCAGTGAATACGATAAAAAGTATGGACAACAGTTTCGCTTTCAAAAGTATGAAAAAATAGAGACAACCTCTAAAGCGGGATTGATTGATTATTTATCCAGCGAATTATTTAAAGGCATTGGCGAAAAGACCGCCAAAAAAATTGTCGATACCTTAGGCACAAACGCGATTCATGAAATAATGAATAATGACGATGCGCTCGATCAAATCCCTTCATTAAGCACCAAACATAAACGTACCTTAAAAGAAGGGTTAAAAGCGCATAAAGCACATGAACAAACGTTGATAAAACTCTATGAATATGGCATCAGTCCTAAAATTGCCAAGCGTCTAATCGACGAATACGACACAGACACCTTAAAAGTGATTCGAAACAATCCGTATCAGTTAATTGAAGATATCGAAGGCATTGGGTTTGAAAGAGCCGATGTAATCGCAAGAGAACTAGGCATTGAGCCAACTGATCCAAGAAGACTTAAAGCGATGATTATCTATCTTTTTAATTATTTAAGTATCCAGCTTGGTCATACGCATATCGAATACGGACAGTTTTTAACACTCGTAGAAGCGCGCATCAATAAAACAGATACGTTGGTTGATTTCAAAACGCTTGAAACCTTATTAGAAGCATTGGTTCAAAAGCAGTATTTTGTGGTTGAAAACAATCATTTAACGACTAAAAATTTAGCCGCCGCTGAAAATGAAATTGTTTCATCTTTAGATAAATTTAAAAAGCGTATTACGCCAATTAATCTCAAAAAAGTAGAAGAAAAAATAAAGGCCTTTGAAACCAAAGAAGCTATTGTATATACTCAAACACAAAAAGAAGCCATCATTAGCGGCCTTAAACATCAAATCATGATTTTAAACGGGGGCCCTGGGACAGGGAAGACAACGGTTATTAAAGGCATCATAGATATTTATGTTTCTTTAAACAATTTAAAACGTCCTTCCTTAAACGAAGAAAGCCATATTCATCTCATTGCGCCAACGGGGAGAGCCGCAAAAAGAATGCAAGAAAGCTCTGGGTTTTACGCTCAAACCATCCATAGAATTTTGGGGTTTGGCTATGATGGGCTATTTATGTTTGATAAACATAATCAAAAAGAAGGTCGCTTGTTTATCATCGATGAAGCATCGATGATCGATGTCATTTTAGCGCAACGATTATTTAATGCGATCAATGATAACGCAAAGATTATTATTGTTGGAGATGAAGCGCAAATTCCTTCAGTGGGAAGCGGTCAAGTATTAAAGGATTTAATCGACGCAAAAACCATTGAAACGGTCACTCTAAATACGATTCACAGACAAGCAGAAGGCTCTAAAATTTTGGAACTTGCCAATCATATAAGAAACGCTTCTCTGCCTAAAAATATCAACAAGCACCATCCTGATCGTTATATGATTGAGGAAGATGAGACGACTTTTAAATCTAGACTTAAAAATGTAATGGATCACTTTTTAAGTTTAGACTATGATTTACACGAAGATATTCAAATATTGGTGCCGATGTATAAAGGCGAAAGTGGGATTGATTCCATCAATGCCTTCATACAAAAAACCTATAACTCGCGCGGACAAAAAGATATGGAGTATGGCGATAAACAGTTTAAAATAGGGGATAAAGTTTTACAGTTAAGTAACCGCGTTGAAGACGGCATTATGAATGGCGACCAAGGAAAAGTGATCGGAATCGATGAAGCCAATGACATCCTCTATGTAGATTTTTTTGGGATAGAAATTGAATACAAGAAAAAAGATTTAAACCAACTTACCCTAGCTTACGCGATGAGTATTCATAAATCTCAGGGAAGCGAATATAAGTTAGTCATTATGCCGATTTATAAAAGGCATACCATCATGCTTAAAAGAAAACTTATTTATACAGGAATCACCCGCGCGAAAGAAACGTTGATTATAATGGGAGAAATAAAGCTTTTAGAATACGCTATTCATAATGTTGAAGATGAGCGTAAAACGATGTTAAAACAAAAGCTTCAAAATACACTGAAAACAAATAATCGTGAAAAAGGTATCGATCAAGCCTTAAAGTCACTCAATGAAAAACATATGATTGAAGATGATTCAATTCCCTTTGATACATTGGGAGAAGATATAGGGGATGTGAGTCCTTATGATTTTATGAAGTCATAAAAAAAACGCAGAGTAAGGTAAACTCTGCGTTTTTATGGTACAGATTATTTAAAGGCTAAGAATCCATCATCACATAAAACGGTTGAACCGTTAATTGCTCGTGATTCATCGCTGAATAAGAATCTTACAACATAAGCAATCTCGTCCGCTTCTAATAAGTGACCACGCATATGCGCATCTTTTAACGCTTCTAACATTTCATCAGGCGCAGCTTCTAAGATAGCGGTTTTCGTAAATCCTGGGGCTACCCCTACAACTCTAATGCCTTGAGGCGTCAAGGCTTGCGCACCGGATTTCGTTAAGGATACAACGGCTGCTTTGGCCATGTTGTAGTGAGATGACCCAGCTGCACCGACAAATCCATAAATTGAAGCGGTATTGACGATGACGCCATTTTTAATACCAAGTTCAATCATTTTCTTTCCAGCATACTGCATGCCGTAAAATACAGAGTTTTGATTAATTTGAACCATTTGATTGTATTCTTCTTCGCCTAGTTCTAAGAATGGAGTCATTGCGCCAATGCCTGCGTTGTTAAACATTCCATGGAGTGTGTTAAATTTTTCTACCGCAAAGTCAATAAGTTCTTGAATTTCTTCTTTCTTTGCAACGTCCGTTTTCTTAATGACTGCGTCGCCACCAAGTTTTTCAACGTCTTTTAAGACGGTTTTTAACGCGTCTTCATTGATGTCAGATAAAACAAGTTTTGCGCCCCCTTCAGTGAGCTTTAAAGCTGTTTCTTTTCCAATTCCACTTGCAGCACCAGTAATGATTATGACTTTGTCTTTTACCATAAATATAAACCCTCCTATCAAATTTTAAAAACCCTTTCATTCATATTATACCATTTTGATAAATGCATGACAAAGATATGCAATTATCAAAGAATACTTTGCTTGCAATAAGCGTTTTTTTCTTATATAATATGATAAATCGATGATGAAGAAGAGTAGATGATTTGAAACGTTTAGAGAGTTTGTGGGTGGTGAAAACAAACCGTTAAAATCTTTGAAGCTACTTCTAAGAGATGGCTAAATCCATCCGCTAGTTAGCGTTATCACATTTGAGTGCATTTGAATAAAGGTGGTACCGCGGCATCGTCGTCCTTATACGTTTTAAGGACGTTTTTTTATTGAAAAAAGGAGTGATTCCGATGAAATATTTAACAGGACATGAGATTAAAAAAACTTGGTTAAGATTTTTTGAAGACAAAGGACACAAAATTGAAGAAAGTGCATCGTTGGTTCCCATCAATGATCCCACTTTGCTTTGGATTAATGCTGGGGTCGCCCCGCTTAAAGGGTATTTTGATGGTTCAAAAGTCCCTTCAAACCCGAGAATTGCAAATGTTCAAAAATGTATAAGAACCAACGATATTGAAAATGTTGGAAAAACGGCGAGACACCATACATTTTTCGAAATGCTTGGGAATTTTTCTATTGGTGATTACTTTAGGGATCAAGCCATTGAGTGGGGACTAGAGATTCTTACCAGCGAAAAATACTTTGGGTTTGATAAAGATAAACTCTATATGACGGTTTATCCTACCGATGATGAATCGTATCAAAAATGGATTGATGTTGGGGTAGACCCAACTCATATTATTCGAACAACCGATAACTTTTGGGAAATCGGACCAGGGCCATGTGGACCATCGACTGAAATCTTTTATGACCGAGGCGATGCGTTTGGTAAAGCTGACCTTGATATGATTAAAAACGATATTGAAAATGACCGTTACGTTGAAATATGGAATATAGTACTCTCACAGTTTAACGCTAAAAAAGGCTTATCACGTGAAGAATATCCAGAACTGCCTTCTAAAAACATTGACACAGGGATGGGACTTGAAAGAATGGCCGCAATCATTCAAGGGGTAAAAACCAATTTTGAAACCGATCTTTTCATGCCGGTTATCCAAAAAGTAGAAGCATTGAGCGATATAGCATATGATGGGCAGATGTCATTTAAAGTGATTGCGGATCATTTAAGAAGTGTTGTCTTTGCGATTTCAGATGGCGCAACCTTTTCTAATGAAGGTAGAGGCTATGTTTTAAGAAGATTATTAAGACGTGCGGTAAAACATGGCAAACAACTCGGTATACAAAAACCATTCTTAGGGGAGTTGGTAGACACCGTTATTGAAATGATGTATGAAACCTATCCTTACTTACTAAAAACACGAGATTTTACAAAAACGATCATCGAAAAAGAAGAAAAGAAATTCTTAGAAACACTTAGTCTTGGAGAAAAAATGCTCGAAGATTTATTAAAAAATGAATCAAAAACAATCTCTGGAAAAGATGCGTTTAAATTATATGATACGTATGGTTTTCCCCTTGAGCTGACTGAGGAATATGCGTTAAGTGAAGGATTCTCTATTGATAAAGATGGCTTTAAAGAACACATGGAAGCTCAAAGAGAAAGAGCCCGTCAAGCAAGAAAAGAAATGACAGGGATGAACGCTCAAAATGAGGCCTATTTAAAGTTTAAAACCCCATCAGAGTTTGTCGGGTATGAAACCCTAAAAACCGAAACGAAAATTATAAAGATTTTCGATATTGGGGTGGTTGTTGAAAAAACCCCATTTTACGCTGAAAGTGGTGGACAAGTTGCGGATAGAGGCGTCATCATTAGTGAGGGAAGAGTCCATGAAGTCAGTGATGTGCAAAAACTTCCAAACAACCAATTCATTCACATTTTAGAGGCCCATGATTTAAAAGAAGGCGCCCATGTAACCATGCAGGTTGATGAAACGTCTCGTGAACTTACTAAGGCCCATCATTCAGCAACACATCTAATGTTTGCTAAGTTGCGTGAAATGTTTGGTTCACACGTCATGCAACAAGGGTCACTCGTTGGACCTGATTATTTAAGGTTTGACTTCAACCATTTAGAATTACCTGATGAAAAGACTTTATTATCTTTAGAAGAAGCAGTCAATAAACATATTGGTGAAGCCATTGACGTTGTTGTTGAAAAAACAACGGTAGAAGAAGCCAAAAAACGCGGGGCGATTGCAGAGTTTGGTGAAAAATATGAATCAAGCGTTCGCATGGTAAATATGGGCCTTACCCTAGATTTATGTGGCGGAACGCATGTTGAAAACACTCAAGAAATCGAACGGTTTGCCATCGCAAACATTGAATCTAAAGGCTCAGGGATTTACCGTATAGTTGCACTCGCAAAGGATAGAGTCAGTGATATTGGCGAATATTTACAAGGCTTTGAAAGCAATCTCCATCATTTAAGTCAAAAGAAAGAGACCCTTTTAAATAAAGCATTAGAAGATGATATTAATTTGACATTTGAAGCGCCAAAAAGCTTTAAATACCAAGGCTCATATCAAGATGTGATAGATATGAGAAAATACCTAAACACCTACCAAAAAGCAGTAAAAAATCTTGAAAAAACGTATGATCAACGTTTAAAAGAACAATCCTTGTCCAATATCAATCAATACTTAGATCAAGCTTTAGACAATGGAAATATCGTTGTTAAAACAACTAATATTGATAAAAATGCTTTAAAAACCTTAGCTGATCGCCTCATGGAACACGTTAAAGAAGGGGTTGTCTTCTTAGCCAATATCGATGGCAAAAAAATTGTCTTTATTGCGAAAAGCACAACCGATATCCACGCTGGAAACTTAGTGAAAGAAGCGGCTAAAATTGCTGGCGGTGGCGGTGGTGGGCGACCTGATTTTGCCCAAGCAGGCGGCAAAGATGTTACAAAAATTGATGACGTGCTATCATTCGTTAAAGAGCAAGTTTCATGAAAGCACTAGGACTTGATTTAGGCGATGCATCCTTGGGCATTGCAATTTCTGATCGTGAAAAGAAATTTGCACGGGGTTTAGAAAACTACAAATTTTCCGAGAATTATCCTCACGCCCCATTAAAAAAAGTGATAGAATATGTACATAAAGAACCAATTGATGTTATTGTATTAGGATATCCCTTAAACATGAATGGATCGGTTGGTCCTCAAGCACAAAAATCTTTAGATTTTAAAACATTGTTAGAAAACAAGCTTGATGTTGACGTGGTATTACTCGACGAACGATTAACAAGCTCGCTTGCCAAACAAACAATGGTGCTCGCTGGAAAACAAAAAAAGAAACGCCAAAAATCAATCGATCAAACTGCAGCGATAATAATCCTGCAAAACTATTTAGATCAACAAAAAAGGAGTGATTAACATGGCTGATAACTTTACCAATGAAGACAGAACTTTGCGTGTGATTGATGAACAAGGCAACGAACAAGATTATGAAATTGTTTTAACCTTTAAATCAGATCAAACAGGAAAATCATATGTCGTATATAAAGAACTGGGCGATTCCGATGAAGTCTTTGCGGCATCTTACAATGAAAGTGATGAAGATGGTGGAGACCTCTTACCAATTGAGTCGGATGAAGAATGGGACATTATTGAAGAAGTGCTTAACACCTTCTTAGAAGAAGACGACGCGTCATAATGCAATACTTAAGCACCATCCACAAAGCGACCAGTCCAAAACTGGTCGCTTTGAAACAATATTCCCAAAAACACGATGTTCCAATCATTTTAGATGAAACATCACGATTTTTATCACAGCTCATTCGTTTGAAAAACGTCAAAAACGTTTTAGAAATTGGGACTGCGATTGCGTATAACGCCTTAAATTTAGCACTTGAATTTCCTTCGTTAAGAATTACAACGATAGAAAGAAATCCTGATATGATTTTAGAAGCGAAAAGCAATATAAAAGCCGTTGCGCCGTCTTCTCATATTACGCTTATTGAACAAGACGCTTTAGACGTTGACACAAAAACCCTTGAATCGTTTGATTTAATTTTTATAGATGCGGCAAAAGCGCAACATATTAAATTTTTTGAAGCCTATGAACCGTTGTTGAATCCAAACGGCATGATTGTCATCGATAATGTGCTTTTTCATAATGTAAGTGTAGAGCATGTGAAGAGTCGTAATTTAAAACAACTTATCAAAAAAGTTGATCGTTTCAATCACTACATTATGGAACGCTCAGACTATCATTCTGTCATTCACCCTATTGGGGATGGCGTTTGTTTAAGTATTAAGAGGTGATGAAATGAATCTGATTGTAACAGCTACTAAAGAAACCTTTGAATCCCTTATAAAAAAGGATATTCAAGGGATTATTTTACCGGTAAAAAATCATGCCATGCGGTTTAGTGATGATTTTACGGTTGAAGAAATAATTGATTTAGTACCTGCCATTCAAGCGCATGATAAAAAAGCGTATGTTGCCCTCAATGCGATTTATCATGAAGATCAACTAGAAGCCTTGAAAAAGACGGTTAAAAAACTTTCTAAGTTACCAATTGATGGCCTCTATTTTGCGGATTTAGCGGTTTTTGAATACGCGTTAGAATGCGGGTTAAACGATTTACTGATCTATTACCCTGAAACGTATGTAACCAATTATCAAGACATGGCTTTTTGGCAACAAGAAAATATTAAAAGCGCCGTTTTATCAAGGGAAATGACGTTAGAAGACATTGAGAAAATCGCCTTAAATAGTACGTTGGACGTATCGATTATAGGGCATGGATATTTAAATATGTTTCACTCTAAAAGACGTTTAATTAAAACATTTTTAGATTATACCAAGAAAAATAATCTTCCACAAAATCATAAACAGACGTATAAAATTATAGAGGAAATACGAGATGAAGCCTATCCGATTTATCAAGATCAATTTGGGACTCATATATTTAGAGAAAAACCATTATCAAGCATTCAAGTGTTTGATGTTTTAAGCCGATATGTTGAATATTTCATCATCGATACACAGTTTTATTCTCAACAACAAATCCTAAAAATCATAGATGATTATTGTGCTTTAAAAAATGGAATGTCTATTGATGAAGCTTACTACAGCGATCACGATGATGGCTTTTATCATAAAAAAAACGTCTATAAACAAGGAGGCGGTGGAAAATGAAAAAGCCAGAATTATTAGCCCCAGCAGGCAATTTGGAGAAATTAAAGATCGCGCTCATGTATGGAGCAGATGCCGTATTTTTAGGGGGGAAGAAATTTTCTTTGCGTGCACGGGCGTCCAATTTCGAACTCTCGACCATCAAAGAGGCTTGTGAGTTTGCCCATCAATTAGGCAAAAAGGTGTATGTAACAACAAATATTTTCCCTCACAGTGATGATTTAGAAGGCTTAAAAGAATACTTACAAGCGTTAGATGAAATCAATGTTGATGCGATCATATGTGCTTCTCCTGCGGTGATTGATGTTGCAAGGCAACACACCAACTTAGAAATTCATGTCTCTACTCAACAATCGATTACCAATTCTAAAGCCATTGATTTTTGGTATAAAAGGGATGTTAAAAGAGTGGTTCTCGCAAGAGAAGTTTCGCTCGATGAGCTTGCAGTGTTAAAACAAAATACTCAAGCAGATTTAGAAGTGTTTATACATGGTGGAATGTGTGTATCATATTCTGGAAAATGTACGCTATCGAATACAATGACTGACCGTGATGCAAATCGCGGAGGATGTGCACATTCTTGTCGTTGGAACTATGACCTTATAGAAAACGAAGAAAAGATAAATGAAGATACCCCATTTTCAATGGCATCTAAAGATCTTCAAAGTGTTCGTTATATCTCTAAGCTCATAGATTTAGAAATCGACAGCTTAAAAATTGAAGGCAGAATGAAAAGCATTCACTATATCGCAACCGTGGTTAAAACTTATAGAAAACTGATTGACGATATGATTGATGAAATGCATGTCGATATTCCAAAATATTTACTCGAAATCAAAAAAGCAGAAAACCGTTTATCAAGCCATGGATTCATGGAAGGCATGACGTCTATGGAACAACAACTTTATAATTTAAGAAGTGAACAACCCACCCAGGAATTTATTGGACTCATTAGAGCTTATGATGCATCAACGCATCAAGTAACCCTAGAACAACGTAATCATTTTAAAACAGGCGATTTAGTGGAAGTCTTATCCCCCAACTTTGAACCAACCACTTTTGTGGTCCCACCAATGCAAGATGAAGCTGGTGAAATACTGCATACCGCAAGACATCCCAAACAGCATTTAACATTTAAATTACCCCTTCCATTAAACCCGTTTGATATGATACGAAAAGTTAACAATAAATAAAATTGTCACCCACTTTAAAACATGGTACAATATATTGCATTAAGCAAGGAGGAACGACTATGGAAAATAACCAATCGTACAAACTTACCCCAAAAGGGATTGAAAAACTTAAAGATGAACTCGAGGATTTAAAGACCAATCAAAGAGAGGCAAACTTAGAAGCGTTAAAAGAAGCGCGTGCTCAAGGTGACCTCTCAGAAAATGCGGATTATGATGCGGCAAGAGACGAACAAGCAAGAATTGAAAGTCGTATTAAAGAAATTGAAAATATCTTAAAACATGCTGAGGTCATCTCAGGTGATTCAGGCAACAATAAAGTGCATATCGGTAAAACAGTTTTATTAAAAGTCAATGGTAAAGATCCAGTCGAATATAGCATTGTCGGATCACTAGAAGCTGATCCTTTTACTTATAAAATATCGAATGAATCGCCAGTTGGCAAAGCTGTAATCGGTCATAAAAAAGGGGATGAAGTAAAATTCAAAACCGAATCTGACCGCTACATTACCATTAAAATTTTAGATGTGAAATAAAGAATGTTTTTGCATTCTTTTTTCATTTGAAGAGGTGTAATGATGAAAATTGGAATTATTTTCGCTATGGACAGTGAACTAAATGCATTCATGCAGTATTTTAACGATGTAAAAACAGTGAATCACCCCGTCTATGAAGTGTATGAAATTGTTCATGACACTCATGAACTATATGCCATCCAATCAGGCATTGGAAAAGTGAATGCTGCGATGATTACAACGTGGTTTTTGAATAATTACAGGGTTGATTATTTGATCAATACTGGCATTGCAGGCGGTGTGAATATAGAAGTGTTAAAAACTGTTTTAGCAACTGAACTGGTATATCACGACGTAGATGTCACGCCGTTTGAATACGAAATCGGACAAATTCCTTTAATGCCTCAAACCTTTAAAACCGACCCAGTATTAATGGATTTATTTGAAAAAAGTGTTAAAGATAAAGCCTATTTAAAAGGCGTGATTGCGAGTGGAGATCAGTTCATGACTTCTTTAAACCCTTTACAGTCATTTTTGAATCATTTTCCAACCTTATATGCTGTCGATATGGAAAGTGCTGCGATCGCCCAAGTCGCGTATCGTTTAGATATTCCTTTTTTAAGCTTTAGAGTGATTTCTGACGTTTTAGAAAGCAATACTCAAGTTGATGATACCGCCACGGTCAAAAAAGCAACCTTAAAAAGTGGCGAAATATTAAAGGATTTTATTGATGGCCTCTAAACTAACTTTGAAATTAAAGAACGCTGAAATTACATTTAAAGTCGTAAAAAGAGCCAATCAAAAACGCATTATCGTTAAACCTGATTTTTTTGGCTACCAAGTCAGTGCGCCGTCAAGCGCAACATTAAAAGCCATTAAGCAAATGATTTTAGTCAATCAAAACGCCATATTAAACATGCCCACTCGCCTTGATTTTAAATCACTTTTAAAAAAACCTTCGAACATAAAGTTATTTGGAAAAGATTATCCAATTGTTTACCGAAAAGAAAATGGAGGGGTTGTTTTTAATGATGATTTAATTGTTGTTAAAAGCAAATCGCTTAATGAAAACAATATAGAGCGGTTGCTTTATCAGTTTTTAAAAACACATCTAATTCAATCAGCTTTAACCATCCACCATCAAACGAAACAAACCCATCCACATTTTCCTTTAGACGGTGTCGATTTTGATGCACGCTATGCCCACACAAAATTTGGAACGTGTTATCCAAGCACAAAACTAATCCGTTTTAATTTAGTATTGGTCCATTATCCAATTGAATATTTAAAGTTCATATATTATCATGAGATTAGTCACTTGAAGCATGCCAATCACTCTAAAGCATTTTATGAGACATTCACCGCATTTGAACCTCACCATAAATCCTTAAAAAAATCATTAGAACGCTATCACGAAGATTACATGCGTGACACGAAAAACCATATTTAGTATAATAAAGACAGCTTAGGAGGCTACTATGATTCATTGGTTTTTAAAAACAAAACACTTTATTCCAGACGCTTGTGAAAAGACGGTTTTTGATATCGATTATAAGGCATTGAAAAATAAAAACATCAACGTGCTATTATTTGATATTGATAACACTTTAATACCTTATGATTCTACCCTTCCAAACGAAGCGTTAAAAACCTTGTTTGAAACGCTTAAAAGTTTAGGGTTTGAAGTGGTTTTTATTTCAAATAATCATCAAAAACGAATCAAAAGATTTAGTGATCCCTTAAACATACCTTACATCTATTCTGCTAAAAAACCATTAAAGACAGGGTTTAAAAAAGCATTTTCGAAACTAAAAACGCCAGTAAATAAAGATGAAATTATGTTAATTGGCGATCAAATTATGACCGATGTCTATGGCGCAAAACGCTTTAAAATCAAGGTCACATTGGTTGACCCCATCAAACGCAAAACCGAAAAATGGTATACCAAAATTAACCGTAAAATAGAAGGAAAAATTCTTAAAAAAATTAAAAAGAATTATCCAAAACAATATCAAAAATTGTCATTAAACAAGAGGTGAAACCATGGCAGACGTTCATTGTATAGGGTGTGGCGGAAAGCTTCAAAACACCGATAAATCTAAACCATTTTATACCCCGAAACCATTAGAAGAAGACGCAAATTTATATTGTATGCGTTGTTTTAGAATGCGCAATTATGGCGAAATCATGCCTTCATATATCGATAAAGAAGCTTACAGGGAATTAATCAGTCAAATCCCAAGGGACGCTTCAATTTTAAAAGTCATTGATGTTTTTGATATTGAAGGGTCAATCTTACCACAAATTTCTACTTTAACGCAAAGCGATGATTTGATCATTGCGGCAAATAAGAGGGATTTATTGCCCAAAAGTTTAAAAGATGCGCGGTTAAAACACCGTATTAATACCATTTTACATTCCTATAATTTAAAGGCTAAAGCCATCGAGCTAATAAGCGCTAAAAAAAATCAAGGGCTAGATACACTTATGCAAACGTTGTTTGATGAAGGAAATGATATATACGTTGTAGGGGCTTCCAATACGGGAAAAAGCACACTCATCAACCATATGATTAGTGCCGCTTCTAATAAAAGCGTAGATCCTATTACAACCTTTTTTGCGCCTGGCACCACCCAATCTTTTATTGAAATTCCTTTTGGAGATAACCGTTTAATCGACACGCCAGGTCTCATTAAAAGTAACCATTATTTTTCATTGTTGGATGAAAAAACCATTAAAGCAATGCAACCTAAAAAAGAAATCAAACCAAAAAGTTATCAACTAGAAGTCAATCAAACGATTTTCTTTGGTGGCTTAGGGCGTTTGGATTTCATCAAAGGATTGCCTACAACATTTGTCTTTTATATGGCTTCAAACATTACCTTACACCGTACAAAAATGATTAATGCGGATGCGTTTTTTGACAAACATGCAAATACACTTTTAACCCCGGCATTTGAAGATAAACCTGATTTTAAAATCCATCAATTCCCCTTAAATTATGAGAAAAAAATGGATATTGTTATTCCCGGTTTAGGCTTTATTACCGTTAAAGGCAGCGGTGTCTTAAGAGTCTTGCTTCCAAAAGGCATTAACCCTTATTACCGCGAGGCGTTGATAGGATGATTGAAGCCATTAAAAAAGATTTAAAAGAAACATTTAAAGATGATCAAAAACGTTATACACATGTTTATGGTGTTTTAAAAACCGCGCTAAAATTTCAACAAATGTATCATTTAGATCAAAAGAAAATAACCATCGCAGTATTGCTTCATGATATTACTAAAAATGAAGACCGTAAGTACCACGTTAAAATGATAAAGAAATATTACGGAAAAGATATTATTAAAAAATTTAGCGAACCCTTATATCATGGCTATAGTGCGGCTGCGTATGCTCAGGAAAAATATGGAATCACCGACTCTGAAATATTAGATCCCATCAAAAACCATGTGGTCGGAAAACCAGCCATGAGTCTTTATGAAAAAGTATTATTTATTAGCGATTATATCGAACCAAACCGACAATATGAAGCGTGTAAAAGCGTCCGTGAAATCGCATTTGATTCTTTAGATTTAGCGGTTTATCAAGCGATGGATAATTCGATTAAATTATTTGAAGGCAATGATGGGTTTGTCCCTGATATTTCTTATGAAGCGCGAACGTATTATAAAAACAAAGTGTTTAAAAAGGAGCAATAATGGATAAATTAAAAATTGTTAAAAAAGCATTAGAAGATATTATCTTAGAAGATATTATGATTTTTGATATGCGGGAGCGTAATCCGTTTTTCGATTTCTTTATCATAAGTAGTGCTAAAAACACTAGACAACTCGCTGCCGCTGCTCGAGATGTTAAACACGCGTTAAGCGAACACGGATTTGATGAACCAAGTATAGAAGGCAGTGATTTCGGATGGACATTGGTCGATTGTGGCGATATTGTTGTCAATATATTTACAAAAGAAGAAAGAGAATATTATAACATTGAAAAAATGTGGCTAGATGTGCCTAAACTAGACAAAGACCGATTATGAATACCTACAGCTTAATCCACGGGTTTTACAAACAAGCAATGGATGAGTACTTATACACTTTATATGTGAATTTATTAAAGAAGTATGGGCATCAACCCACTCTTTTAGAAATAGGGTGTGGAGTCGGTGAAATCGCTATAAGGGCGACCCGTTTTTTTGATCATGTCGAGGCATTTGACAATAACAGTGAAATGATTGAACACGCTAAAAAAACCAATCACGCGGTTAACTTTTTCATGCATGATATGCATCAGCCGATCAATAAAAAATATGACACCATTATTGCGCCTATCGATGTTTTTAATCACTGCGAATCATGGGATGCTTTTGAACAGGTTTTTAGATTATGGCTGAACCATTTATCCCCTGGTGGTGTGATGATATTTGATCTTTTAAAAAATGAATATATTCAGTCAATTAAAGGCTATGAAGAAATGTTTGATATAGACGATAAACACTACGCTTGGAAAGTCAAAGAGGGTAGTCATCATTCACAGATTATACACGAAGTCACGCATAACGGTGATGTTGCGACGCATAAAGAAACGGCGTTTGATGAAGCAAAAGTGAATAGGTTATTAGAAGATTATATACTCAAAGAACAAATTAGTATCGAAGAGCGAAATATTTATATTATTAAAAAGAAAACCCCATCTTAAATCCGTATTATACGGGTGAAAGGATGTGGTTTTTTAATGCCAAATGATATAAAAGTTTATGTAATGGCAGGAATTGCATTATTAATGGTTGGGATTATTTTATATAATGTACGCACAAAAGAAGAAGAAAAGAGTTCTCTCCCTATTTTTGAATTGCCTAATGAAGAAGCTGAACCCATTAGTGAGGAGCGAAAAATAATTGTTGATGTCCAAGGGGCCATCACCAATCCAGGAATCTATTTATTAAAAGAAGATGCAAGAGTTTATGAAGTCATTGAAAAAGCAGGAGGCATTATAGCAAAAGGTGATGGGAGTAACTTAAACCAAGCCAGAAGATTAGTCGATGGTGAAATGCTTTTTGTCCCGAGTATTGATGACGCAATGGAAGACACGGATACAGATGAACCTATCGATGATTCGAATCCTCCCAAGATTAATTTAAACCAAGCGACTTCAAGCGAGTTAGTAACCCTTCCAAATATTGGAAGGGCAACGGCGAAAAACATTATTGAATGGCGTGAAGAAAATGGATTCTTTTCTTCGATTGAAGATTTGTTAAATGTCAGTGGAATAGGACAAGCTACGCTTGAATCAATCAAAGACCTTGCGTTCGTATAAAGGGGAACTCTATCAAATATTTTTCCCTTTTATTGCGATCATTTTAGTTTATATAGATATAAAAATGGTACCTGTTGCATTAATTTTACTTCTTAGGTTGTTTTTTTATAATAAACAATTCTTTTTAATTGCGTTTTCCTTAGGGGTTGGTGTATTACTCATGTTACATGAAGAAAAACCACCCCTGAATGATCAACGTACTTTTGAGGGAATTGTTGTATCAACTGAATATAACCGGGAGTATCCAAGGTTGACGCTAAAAAGTGAGGGAAATAATTATTTAGTGTTTGATGAATGGCTTGATTATCAAATTGGCGATCATATATTGGTTGAAGGGGCACAAACTTATCCATTAAAAAATGGTTTTTTTGGTGGGTTTGATTATGGAGAGTATTTAAGAAGTATAAACATTGAATCTATCATTTATGCAGATAGCCATACGTTAAATCCTAATCAACCATTTAACATCCATCGTTTGAGAGGAAACGTTCATTCATATATTGAAAATACCTTTGAAGAAAGTGGGTACTTAAAAGCTTTTATTCTCGCCTCTCGTGATGAGATGGATGAAATGTCTTATGAATCTTTTCAGCGTTTAGGCATTGCCCATTTGTTTGCAGTATCAGGGCTGCATATTGGCTTTTTAGTGGTTTGTTTAAAAAAGGGGATATCATTCATTAGTAAACGCCCAATTATAAACGATATTTTCATTGCCAGTTTTTTATTAGGATACTTATTTTTAACCAACTATCCACCCAGTGTTTTAAGGGCTTCACTGATGGTTTTTTTATTAGGAATTAACAAACATTTTAAATTATCGTTTAGTACTTTAGATTGTGTGCTGTTTTTATGTATGATGCTTATTATTATTCACCCTTTTTATATCCATCAAACAGGCTTTGTTTTATCTTTTTTGATTAGTATTACATTGATATTATCTAAAGATGTCTTGAATCATAAGTCTAAAATAACGCAAGCATTTATGGTGTCGTTTGTGGCGTTTTTAGTCAGTGTTCCAGTTGTTTTATCGATGCAAGGTGCCATCAATTTAAGTTCGGTTATGATCAATATTTTGTTTGTAGGATTAATGAGTGTTATTATACTACCTTTAACCTATATTGTTTTTATGATGCCTTTTTTGGAGCCCGTCTATAGCGCTATGATACAAGGGTTTGAAACCCTTGCTTTATTTTTCTTACGTTTTGGCTCACTGCCTTTAGCGTTTCATATTCCAAGCGGACTCTTTTCTTTTATATATATTGCTTTAGTGTATTACGCACTAAGTGCTAAGTCTATCAAGTTAAGTCTAAAAAGAATTGGGCTAGTTGGCGTTTATTGTTTAGCCGTTATAGTATTTCCTTATATAAATCCTACACAATCTTTAACCATGTACGATGTGAGAGGTGATAGTTTTTTATTAAGCGATCAGTTTAATCAATGCAATATCCTTATTGATGTTGGGGATGTTGATTCGAATCATAACTTAGTGCATGCATTAAGAAGACAAAATATTACGCATATCGACTATGTTTTAATCAGTCATAAGCATAGGGATCATTATGGTGGGTATGAAACTTTAAATCAAGCAATGAGTATTGGCACAACCATTACCAATCACACAAAGGCATCCAAAGTGAATCAATGGCACGCTTGTGGTAATATCATGTTTTACATCTTTGAAAACCCGACAATTTATCCCAATGAAAATGATAATTCTATGATCGTGTATGTTGATTTTATGGACCGTTCAATGTTATTTACTGGTGATATTGAGCGCGAAAGAGAAATTGCGTTTATGAATCAATTTAATCAGGAAGTTGATATCTTAAAAGTAGCGCACCATGGTTCAATAACCTCATCGTATGATCCCTTAATCCGTACCTTAGATCCCGAAATTGTATTCGTCCCAGCTCACAGAAATAATACATTTAACCATCCCAGTGAACCCATCATAAACAGATTCGAATCCCTTAATGCATCTATTTATCGTTTGGATCATCATGGCAGTGTAAAAATTCAAAAACTAGGACCATTTATATGGAAAAAGACTGCCATAAGCCCTTGAAAATGTGCTATAATGAGTAAAGAATATACCGCAAGGGGAGAATCTAATTATGAGCGATAATGTAATCGTATTTTATGGTGAAGATAGCTTTTATATTAAAACTAAAATCAATCAAATCATCAAAAAACATGAAATAGATGCTTTTAATACCACAACCTACGACATGGATGAAACACGATTATCAGACGCAATTAGTGATGCTCAAACGATTCCATTTATGGCAGATAAAAAAGCAATCATCATTAAAAATGCACTCTTTTTAACCGCTGCTAAACCTAAAAAAGGAGCTCTCACACAAACGGTTGCGTATTTAGAGGAATACATAAAAAACCCTACAGAAGAAACCTTACTTATTATTAGTGTGCCTTATAGTAAGTTAGACAATAAAAAGAAAATCGTTAAACAACTCAAAGAAAAAGCAACGGTCAATGAAATGAAATTAAAGGGACCAAATGATTTATCTTCTTGGGCACAAAGACAAGTTGCCAATAGTGGGTTATCGATGGAGCCTGATGCGCTTAAATTGTTTGTATCCAGAGTGAAACACAGTACGGAACTCGCCTTTTTAGAGATGAAAAAACTATTGCTTTATGCACAAAACCAATCGGTTATTGATAAAGTAATGGTTAAAAAACTAATTACTAAAAATATCGAAGATAATGTCTATGACATTACCAACGCAATTATTGCATCTCAACCATCCAAGGCTTTAGAAGTTTATAAAGATCTAATCACATACAGCGAAGATCCTTTAAGGATTTTATCAATCATTATTAATAAATACCGTGAAATGATCCAAGTGAATTCTCTTTTAGAAAGTAGCTACTCACAAGATGAAATCCAAAGATATTTTAATGTTTCAAGTGGACGGGCTTATTATATGGTCCAAAATGCTAAAGGGGTAAAACGCGATAAAATAGAAGCGCACTTAGAATATTTAGAACAGCTCGATTTTAATATTAAAAGTGGTCGAATTGATAAAAAACATGCGGTTGAAATGTTTATCCTTTCTACATAAAAAAACAAAAACGTCTCAAAATGGACGTTTTTGTTTTAATATACAGGGTTTAAAAAATTAAAGCGCGTTAATTTTTGTTTGTAAACGTGACTTTTGACGCGCCACTTTGTTTTTATGATAAATTCCTTTAACAAGCGCTTTGTCTAATTTTTTGTTTGCGGTGTTAAATGCAACTTGTGCTTCTTCTTTTTTACCTTGTTCGATTAATACCTCGACACGTTTCATGCTTGTTTTAAGACCTGATTTAAATACTCTGTTCGCACTTCTGATTTTCGCGTCTTGTCTCACGCGCTTTCTTTGTTGGGCCATATTTGCCATAGTGTTTCACCTCCATAATTTCATAAGCGATAATATTCTATCAAACTCACCTATAAAAAGCAATCATATTTGCACTTATTGTTTTAAAAACAACACTTTCCGTGTTATAATCATACAGATTTGATATAATTAGTAGAGGTGATTTTGATGCCAAAGTTACAAACCGGTGACAAAAATTTGTTTCAAGTAGGAAAAAAAACGGATGATGGCTATATTTTAATTCATGATGAAGGCAATATTTTACTTCCTTTTAATGAATGTGATAAGGAATTAAGTGTAGGCGACTTTATAGAAGCTTTTTTATATATTGATCATTCTAAGGGGTTTGTCGCAACGACAAAAACGCCTTATATTGATATGCATCACCCAGATTTTGTTAAGGTTGTTGAGAAAAAAGAAGGACTAGGGGTTTTTGTGGATGTGGGGCTTTCTAAAGATATGTTAGTCTCTAAAGATGACTTACCTTACATGAAAAAACATTGGCCGAATAAAGGCGATACGCTTCTTTGTTATTTAAAAACTGCCAAACGCCAAATGGTGGCTAGACCCGTATCAAGGTTTAAGGTTAAAGAGTTTATTAAACCTAGTGAACCGCTAGAAGAAGGACAAAAAGTTGAACTGATTGTTTTTCGTGTCGATGATGAAGGGGTGGTTGCTTTTACGAAAGAAGGCCATGAAATATTCATCTATTATAAGCATACAAGAAAACAACACCGCGTTGGTGAAGTTTTAGACGCAACCATTACGGTAAAAAGAGACGATGCCCATTATAATGCAACATTGATCGAACAAAAAGAATCGATGCTTGAAACCGATGCGCAGCGTATTTTAGATTATATAAAAGAATCTGGGGGGACGATTCCTTTAACGGATAAAAGTTCTCCAGATGATATTTTCAATGCTTTTAATATGTCAAAAGCGGCGTTTAAACGTGCACTTGGTAGATTATTTAAAGAGGGTTACGTTGTTTTAAATAAACAATCGACAGATTTAAAGAATTCAGAATAATAAGGTGATATAAATGGGTAGAATTTATGAAGTACGAAAAGAAGCCATGGCTAAAACCCAAGCCAAAAAAACAAAAGTTTATTCGAAATACGGTAAAGAAATCTATATGACGGCTAAAAAAGGCGGCACCAATTTAGAGAGTAACTTGGCGTTAAAACATTTAATCGAGCGTGCAAAAAAAGATGATGTGCCCGCCGATATTATTCATAGAAATATAAAAAAAGCCGAAGGCAATGATGATGTTGTTTATGATTTTCAGCGCTACGAAGGCTTTGGGCCTGGTGGGAGTGCCTTTTTAGTCGATACATTGACGGATAATGTGAATCGAACAGTCAGTGAAGTGCGTCATGCATTTACCAAACAAGGATATAAATTAGGTGTCAATGGATCGGTTGAATATATGTATGATCACCTCTCAAAAATAGTGGTAGATGTTAAGGATGAAGATACGCTTTTGGAAGTTTTACTTGAAAATGATATTGAAGTCAACGATATTATCACCCATGAAGATAACTTTTTAATCATTGCACAAGGCTATGATTTAGATAAAATCGAAAGTGTATTAAGAGATGCAAAACTTAATATTATTCATTCAAATGCTTCATGGTATGCACAAAACAACGTTGTCCTAGATAGCGAAGCTTTAGAAGTCTTTGAAAAAATGTTAGATATGCTTAATGATATCGAAGATGTGCAAGATGTTTACCATAACGTTGAAAACTATGGAGAACCTTCTTGAAAGCTAAAGGCTATTCAATTTTCATAATCATTACATTAAGTTATTATTTACTTCAAGGAATCATTCACAATTTTGCACATCCCATTACTCCAACTTATGTCAATGATTTAGGCTTACCCGGCTTTATGTTCGGGTTTTTCTTTGCGGCGATGTCGCTTGGAATGTTGATTGGCGCACCTATTTGGGGTATATTAGGCGACCGCGGGTCTAAGAAACTTTTTATTGTCATTGGCCTTTTAATTTATAGCGCTGGCCAATTTTTATTTGTGGTGTTTGAAAACCCTATTGTGATGACTTTTGCACGTTTTATAAGCGGATTTGGTGTATCGGCTTATTTAACATTAATGCTTTCACATTTGATTAGTATTGTGGCATTGGATAAACGGACAAAATTCATTTCATTTAGTGTTGCGATGTTTGCTTTAGGGACAACCATAGGGTATCAAATTGGTGGTATTATGGGTGATTACTTCATTCGTGAAGTCTTTATCGTTCAAGCGGTGTTTAATGCTTTTTTGGTTTTATATATTGCCTTAAGTATGAAAGAAACCACTCGAAATGTTGTGACGCAGCGTTCTTTTTTACAAAACTTTAAAGATGCCGCTAAACTAGACCGTTCTTTACTTTTGTTTTTGTTTGCCTTAACGTTAGCGACCATCTCAGCATCGACACTTTCTAAATACTTTGATGTTTACATGATTGATTTAGGCTATTCACCAAGACAATTAGGAACGTTCATTATGGTAACAGGATTTGTAGGACTATTTACGAACTTCGTTTTGGTTCCTAGATTATCTAAACTAAATATTGACCTTAAAATCATGCAAGCCATACAAATTTTTTCAGCCATTATTGTTTTTATAGTTTTTAGGTCACAGTACTTTTTTATCATGCTTTATAGTGTCTTTTTATTATATTATGTGATGAAAAATGCGTTTCAACCATTTGAGCAAAACTACATTTCCTTAAACGCCCCCAAAGAAAAATATGGCACAATCATGGGTGTAAGACATTCATTTTTTTCAACGGGAATGGTGCTTGGTCCATTAATTAGTGGATTTCTTTATGATTATAATCCTACTTTAGTATTTGATGTAGCTGCAGGAATGTTTATTTTAAGCTTTGTTCTCTTAACGCTTTCTAAGCGCGCGCTTAAAAAAGAACTGCCTTCTAAAAGTGAAAACAAAGGCATAATGAGTAATTTACAAACCTTAGAAACCCCTGCCAGTGAGTAGGTGTTTTTTATTGCACACTCATATAAAGTATGTTAAAATTTAACGGAAATAAAACGGTTACAATTTGATAAAGGATGTAAGAATAATGAAAAAAATATCGTTAAGTTTAACATTGTTTTTAAGTATTTTTGTTTTATATGCATGCAGTAGTGAAATTGAAGTAACCTTTGAAGTGGATGGCGACGTTCATGATGTAAGAACCATAGAAGAAGCAGGAACCATCGGACAACCCGTTCCAAAAATTAGCGGAAAACATTTTATGGGTTGGTTCTTAGATGAATCATTCGAAGACCCTTTTGAAAATGATTATTTAGTAGAAGAAGATATGACTGTATATGGTAAAACCATCGAGCATGCTTCTTATGATGAAACGCCGATTGCCGATCAAATCCGTTTAGATTCAAGTGAATATGAAGGCAAACAGTTCCCAGATGATGGCATTGGTGAAGTGACGTATGAAGGGTGTATTGATGGGGATACAACACGATTTGCGCCATTTCAAGGTGGGCAGGTATTTTCAGCTAGATATTTATTTATCGATGCCCCAGAAGCAACATCAACCATCGAACCATGGGGACCCTACGCAACCGAATATGTTTGTGATATTTTAGAAGCTGCGGATACGATTGTTTTAGAATACGAACCGCACCCTGAAGAAGGGCATCCAACAGTGCATCCAAGTATTGGAAGAACCGGAACGTTTGGCCGTGATTTGGTCACGGTGTGGGCTGATGGGAGAAACTTGAATTTAGAACTTGTTGAACTAGGCCTTTCTTATACAAGTGGAACGACCAATTCTAAGTTTAGTGAATATTATCAACTAGCACAGAGTAATGCGGATGCGAATGCCCGCCGGATGTGGGGTCAAGATGATCCCTTATTCACCGCTGATCCAACAGAAGTTACATTGAATGATTTAATTGAATCTCCTGATGAGTATTTACATACTTTTGTGGAAGTAGAAGGAACATTGACCTACTCAGGGGGAGACTATTATTTATGCGATGAGGGAGAGTCGTTATATATCTATGGGATTCCTACAAGTGCTCAAAACAGTATTGTGAATAATATTGGTGCTCATGTGAAATTTCACCAGATCTTCTTTAATGAGTATTTTGGCAGTTTACAATTTTCAGGCTTTGTGCTTGACAATTATCAAGTA
>LFIK01000142.1_pt1 | contig 48662 bp, 36 predicted proteins | sample 643401 | NCBI WGS metagenome assembly LFIK01 (sample SAMN03777447, study PRJNA286221) | soda lake metagenome | biome: soda lake; feature: Kulunda steppe; material: water; isolation source: sample T5-Br brine of Lake Tanatar-5 | place: Russia: Kulunda steppe | collected 2010-07
CCCTGGGTTCTGGCGACCGCTCGAGGCCGTGCTCCAACGCCGAGGTGGGTGTCGTCACGAGCGACGTGCGGTCGGATATCGACTGGTCGCTGGAACCTAGACGAGCGCGAAGCCCGCGACGATGGTGCGGACCGCAGAACCCGGGACACGGCGGCGAGGGCCGTGCGCGACGCCGACCGTGAGGTCGCCCGTGCGCGCCCCCATCACCGCGGCCGTCGGGCGACGTGCCACCGAGCGCCATGGCCTTCGTGGAGAACTCAGGCGGGGAAGCGGGCCACCGAACGACGCACCCACGCGGCCAGGCCGGTCTCCAGGCCCCACAGCACGCCATAGCCGACCGCGAACGTGATGGACACGACCTCGACACCGGTGCGGACCGTGCGGACCATCGCTGTTCACCTCCCGCGGTGCCGAGCGGAGGTCACCTCGATGGCGGTCAGGAGGTCGAACGCCACGGGTGCCTCGACACCCGAACCAGTCGGCACCGCGGTCGCCGACTCGAGCGATCCTCAGCTCGACGTGCGGACCGGCTGCTGGATCAGCAGCCCACGCCAGCCGAGGCCGGCGTAGGTCTCGTAGCCGGGCGTGAGCGCGTAGCCCAGCACCACGCCGTCGCGACCGAGTTCGTGGCCCACGTCCGCGACGTCGGCGGGAAGCGTCACCGTCTCGGTGAGCACCCCGTGCCCGTCGGCGGACGCGATGATGCGATTGTCGGCGTCGATCAGCAGGCAGCGGGTGCGGGCGCGCTCGTCGGCATCCATGCGCAGCCCCTGCAGGACCCCGTTGGCCAGCGGATCCCAGTCGAAGTGGATGCCGAGCACCCCGATGATCTCGCCGCGCGGGTCACCGTCGGTTCGGATGGCCGCGGCGTAGGTCGCGGTCCGTGCCCCGTCGAGCAGGCGCTCCTCCCGCACGTCGGCGACGGCGTAGTCGTCCCCGGTCCGCGTCGCCCGGGCGTCGAGGAACCACGGCTCGCGCGAGACGTCCGCCCCGACGGCCTGCCCGAACCGGTCGGGGCGCCCGGTGGCCAGCACCCGGCCGTCGAGGTCGCAGACCCACAGGTCGAGGTAGACGGTGTAGGACGACAGGATCACCCCGAGCCGCCTGCTCGCGTGCGCCACCGCGTCCGCGGTCGGGGTCGCGCACACGGACACGAAGGCCGAGTCGGTGGCCCACCAGCGCACGTCGGCGGTGCGTTCGAACAGGTTGCGGTCCACGGTCTCGATCGCGTTGAGCGCGAGATCGGCCAGCCGGGTGCCGCGCACCTGCTCGACGAGGTTGGTGCCGAGTCGCTCGAGCTCGCCGGTGCGCTCGGCGAGGTCGGCACCCAGCGCCGCGGCCAGATCACTGATCCGGGTCGACACCTCGTTGACCTCGCCGGCGACGACGCCGAAGGCCTGTCCGGCCGCGCCCGCGCGTGCGGCTTCGATCTTGGCGTTGAGCGCGAGGATGCGCGTCCTGGCGAGGAGTGCCTGGATGTCCACGATCGCCTGATCGGTCAGGCTCCGGACATCCCGGGTCAGGTCGACCACTCGCTCCGGCATGAGACCCTCCTGGACCGAGGGGGCGTCCATCGCCCCATACACGGGTGCGTCCCCGGGGCGCAGCCGACCTGGTCATCCGACCGGACGGCCCGTCGGTGCGGGGCGCAAGCAACGCGGATGTCCCCGGGCGCGGCACGCGCAGCAGTCGACGACCTCGACGCCGATCCCGTTGCGGTGGTCCGATGGGATGTCGAGTGCAGGCACGCCGGCTCAGCGCTGTTGGAACGCCTCCTGCGCGGCGCGATCGTGGAGCTCGATCAGCACCGCCAGTTGCCCGCTGGCCTGGTCGACCAGGCGGCCGAAGTCGATGTCGTCGGGCAGGGCGTCCGGACCGTCGAGCGCCTGCAGGCTCCACCACAGCGAGCGCTTGCCCTGCACCGCAGCCGTCAGGGCCTCGAGCTCCACGACCCGTGACAGCGGCGAATAGCCGCGCAGTTGGCCGTTGAGTTTCAGCCGGCCCAACCGCTCGGCGGTGAGCGCGGCCGCGATCTTCAACGCCGGCACGATGGGCCATCGTCCGCCGCGGTGGTCGATCACCCGGCGCAGGTCGTCGAGTTCGTCCTCGACCTGACGGGCCAGCTCGCGAAGCCCGGCCTCGTAGGGCGTCCCGCGGTTGCTGAGCAGAGCGCGGTGGACGAGTTCTCGGCCGGCGGTCGCCCCGGTCAGATGATCCTCGAGGTAGATGCCCAACAGGTGGTCGGGAGGTGCGTCACTGAGGTGCACGGTGCGGTCCGTTCGTCGGTTCGTTCCGGGTCGTGCCGGGACGGTCGCGACCGGCTCGTCCAGAGCGAACCTACGGGGTGGACCCCCGACCGGACGTGGCCGGGCGGGCCGAGGGAGCGGGACCTCGACACGCTGCTCGGACGAGGTCGCCCGTCGTCGGGCTCCTCGGGTCGGGTACCACCGGGCCGGGCTCACCGGGTCGGGCACCGCCGGGCATTCAGCTCGCCGACCAGATCGAGTCGAGGTTCCACGCCTGCAGCTCGACGTCCGCGACGGCGGTGGGCGAGCCGACCACCTCGATGCCGGTGCTGTCCGCGCGCGTGGGGTAGATGCGCGCCGTCAGACTGATCCGGTCGTCGACGAACACCTCGACGATGGAGCGGTCGATGACGATCCGCAGTCGAAGCTCCCGGCCGGGGGATGGGTGGATGGCTCCCCCGACACGCCCGACCCCGGCATCCGGATCGAGGCTCGATGCCGCCCGGTCCAACCACAGCTCGCCACGGTGCCGATCGACCTCCAGCGTCGTGTACTCCTGCAGGTCCGGTGCACGGCACAGCCGCAGGGAGACGACCTCCGCCGCCGGGCCGAGTGCCACCTCGAGATCCACGACGTTGCCGGCCCGGGCCACCTCGGCACCCGTCAGCCAGCCACCGGGCGTCGCCAGCCGTTCGACGGACAGCTCGTCACCACGCAGGCCCGTGAACTCCTCGATCGGCCGCACGGCGACACGGTCGGCGTCGATGGTGAGTTCACGGGGCAGGGTGAGCATCCCGGCCCAACCCTGCGTGCGCTGCCTCGCGACAGTCGTGGCCTCCCACGACCACCCCCAGATGATCAGTCGGCCGTCGGGGGCCGTGTACAGACATGGCGCGTAGACGTCCGGGCCGAGGTCGAGCCGTTGGATCCGCCGGCCGACGAACCGCCCGCCGGTGAACGTGCCGAGCACGGCGATCGGATGATGGGTCGTGACGCCGTCGTGGACCGAGAGGATGAGCGCGTCGCCCTGCGGGGTGCGGACCAACGCCGGGCACTCCCACATCGATCCGGTCCACGTCTGCAGGCCGTCGCGGGTGACGAGCGTCGCCGCGTCGAGCGCCGGTCCCTCGTCGGACCAGGTCGTCAGGTCGTCCGACGAGAACAGCCACGCGGCCCCACCCCGCTCGGCGCTGCCGGTCCCGACCAGCTGCCACCACCGACCGTCCTCCCGCCAGACGAACGGGTCCCGGAAGCCGGTCAGGTCGTGTCCCCTCGGCGCGACGGTGACCGGGTTCGCCGGATCCTTGGTCCAGCGCTCGAGTTCGGGCTCCCGGCTGCGGGCGAGACAGCTCGCCTGGGTCTGCCCGGGCCCCGCGGGGCCGTTGACGCCGGTGTACACGAGCACGGCCTCGTCGCCGTCGACGACCACGCACCCGGAGAAGCACCCGTCGGCATCGGCTGCGTCGGGATCCGGATCGGGGGACAGGGCCAGGGGATGGCGACGCCACCGGACGAGGTCGTCGCTCGACACGTGGCCCCAGTGCGGGCGGTCCCAGTAGCCACCGTCGGGGTTGACCTGGTGGAACAGGTGCGTGCGACCCGCCCAGTGCACGGGGCCGATCGGATCGTTGGTCCAACCCGCCACCGGGCGCAGATGCACCCGGGGCCGGTGGTCGATCATCGTCGGTCTCCGTCCACGGCCGGTCGATGGCTGGGGTGCCCGGTCGACGCCTGCAGGAAACCAGGGGCACGGGCGCACGACCACCGGCTCGCCGCTCGATCCCGCGGTCACGGGCGCAACCGGGATTCGCTTGATCCGCCTGGCCCGCGGCCGATGCGTCCCACACTGAGGCCTCGTGCGCGGGTGTCAGCCCTGCCGGCATTCCGGCTGGTGCCCCCGACCGATGCGCACCCTCGCCGGAGGCAACCCGTGCCGGTCACCCGTCCGCTCCGCAAGCCCGCGCTCCACTCGGGGCCCGGTCTGGCCACCCTGCTGACGGTCGCGGCGATGGTCGGGGCGCTCATCGCCACGGCGTTGATCGGACTCGTACCCGGGCTGGCGGACGACGGCTTCCCGGTCACGGCGCCCTACGGGACCGACCCGATCGACGAGGTCGACGGCATCCCCCTCGCGGATCTGCCACCCCACACCGTCGTGCGCATCGACGCAGCCGCGCTGCCCGCGGACGCCGCCGCCGACGTCGCCGGGTTCCTGGCCGCGCAGCCGGACGTGATCCGGGTCGAACCGGCGGTGGCCGACTACTTCCTGCTCGTCGGCCCGGACCTCGAGCAGGCCGCGGCGATCGACGGGGTCGCGGACAGCTTCGAGGAGCAGTTCGCGCAGCTCACCGATCTGCCCACCCACACCCATCTGCAGTGGCATCTGCGCAACACCGGCCAGCTGATCAAGGAGTCCTCCGGGACCCCGAACGTCGACATCTCCTGGACCTACGCCCGGGAGCGCGCCACCGGCGACGGGGTCACCGTCGCGGTCATCGACTCCGCATTCGACTTCCAGCACCCGGATCTCGCCGGAGCACGCTGGGTCAACGAGGGCGAATCGTGCAGCAACGGGATCGATGACACGAACAGCGGCAAGATCGACGACTGCCAGGGTTGGAACTTCGTGCGGGACAGCAACGACGTCGGCACCTTCCCCGAGGGGGCCGGTGGACCCGACATGCACGGCACGCACGTGGCCGCGACGATCGCCGCCTCGTTGAGCTCCGGCGAGACGGCCGGCGTCGCCCCCGATGCGACGATCATGCCGCTGCAGATCACCGAGGGCTCGCCCTTCACGCTCTCGCGGGTCGCAGCGGCCATGACCTACGCCGTCGACCAGGGCGCCGACGTCATCAACCTGTCGCTGGCCACCGATCCGGGTAGCGGCGAGTCCGAGGTGATCCGCACGGCGCTCGAGCACGCCGAGGCGAACGACGTGTTCGTCGTGGCCGCCGCCGGCAACTCGGGCGTGGACATCGACGTCGACGGTCAGCAGGTGCTGCCGGCTTCCTACGCCGACGAGTTCGGGAACCTGGTCGCGGTCGCCGCGACCGACTTCAACGACGATCTGTCGGCGTTCTCGAACCGCGGTGAGGAGACCATCACGCTGGCCGCCCCCGGCGAGATGATCCTGTCGGCCACCCCGGGCGACAACTACCGGTACATGTCCGGCACCTCGATGGCGGCACCGGTCGTGTCGGCGACCGCGGCGCTGGTGATCGAACATCAGGGCACGCCGGCGGACCAGCTCGAAGCGGCGCTCGTGACCGCCGCCGTCGACGCCGACGTGACCGGGGTCGCCGATGGGAAGCGGTTGAACGCCGCGGCCGCGCTCGGCATCCCGATCATCGGCTACGGCGACATCGAGGTCGAGGCCTCCGGACTCGCCGACCTGGAGACGCTCGACGCCGATGGGCGTCACAGGGTCGAATCGGAGCTCACGGTGCGGGCCCCGGTCGGCGTCACCCCGCGGTTCACCCTGGGTCTGTGGCTCGACGACGGCGCGTATGCGCTGGTCGAGCATCAGGTGACCCTTGGCTCCGGGGCCACCACCACGACCGCCGACACCAGCCTGGTGGGCATCGTCGATGGCCCGGCACCGACCGTCGCGGACGACGGGAGCGGCAGTCCCGAACCACTCGTCTACGACCTGACCACCAACCTGCCCGAGGGTCGTTACGTCCTGCTCGTCGACGACGCGGCGCAGGCACCGATCGCCCCGACCGCGGTGTTCTTCACCGTTGGCGATCTGCCGAAGATCCCCGACCCGGACGCCGGCCCCGGGGAGACCGGTGAGAACGGTGATGAGCAGGGGAACGGTGACGAGACCAGCGGCAATGGTGACGAGACCAGCGGCAATGGTGACGACAGCAACGGCAACGGGAACGGCGACGAGACCAACGGGAACGGCGACGAGACCAACGGGAACGGCGACGACACCAACGGGAATGATGACGACAGCAACGGCAACGGGAACGGCAATGGTGACGACACCAACGGCAATGGTGACGACAGCAACGGCAATGGTGACGACAGCAACGGCAATGGTGACGACACCAACGGCAACGGGAACGGCAACGGCAACGGTGATGACACCAACGGGAACGGCAACGGGAACGGCGACGACACCAACGGCAACGGCGACGACGATCCGGAGGAATCGGCGGTCACGTGGCGGGTCCGGCCGTCCTCCGGACCGACAACCGGAAAACAGCTGGTCACCATCGACGGCAGCTTCGACACCGAGGGGCCCGGAATTCCCACGGACGTCGGGTTCGGTGGCAAGCGGGTCACGGTGAGCAGCGCCAGCCCGTTCGCGGTGACCGTGGAAACGCCGGTCCGCTCGGATCCTGGGCTGGTGGACGTGTTCATCTACGCCGGTGAGGATCTGCTCAAGGCGCTCGATGACAGCTACACCTACGTCGACGAGTCCGGGGACGACGGCTCCAACGGCGGTGGCGACGGCGATGGGGGGAACGGCGACGGCGGCAACGGTAACGGCGGCGACGGCGGCAACGGCGACGGCGGTGGCGACGGCGGCGGCGGTGACGGCCCGGGCGGTGGCGGTGACGGCTCCGGCTCCGGCGGCACCAATCCCGATCCGCCCTCGGGTGGTGGCGTCGACGGCGGCGGTCTCCCCGGTGACAGTGGTGATGGCGGCGAACCGGACGGCCTCACGTGGCCACCGAGCGTGCTGTCCAACGGACTGACCGCGGCGAAGTTCACCAGTCAACATCCGCTCGGGGGGATCACGCTGCCCCATTGGAGCTCGAGTTGCACCACCGATCCCTGCTCGAGCCGGTCGCTGTAGCGCGCTGCGTCATCCACGCCGGTCGTCGTCGTGATCGGCGTGAGGCGAGTCGCTCGGTGGGGTTGCCGCAGCCGATTCGGCCACACCAGCGGTTCGACCGTGCGGCTGCGATGCCGTCGTCGATCAGGCCAGGAGGGCCGCGGCGGTGATCGCCACGACGAGCGTCAGCCCGACGCCGGCGGTCCGCCACCGGGTCCCGACGTCGTCGAGGGTGTCGAGCCGTCGGTCGATCTGCAGCGCCAGGCCCATCCGCTCCCACGTCTCGTCTGCCCGTGATCGCAACCGCGCGGTCCACGCGTCGACCGCGCCGCCCACGTCGCGAGCCCACGACCAGCCCGACTCGGCGAGCGCCACGACATCCCCGGGTGGGATGCGATCGTTCCACCTCGAGGCCCGGTCGGGCAGGCCGCGGCGGGCGGCCACGCCGACGAGCGCGGCGATGGTGACACCGACCAGAACGGGCCACAGCGCGGCGATAACGTCCGAGGATCCGCCGAGCGACCACGGAGCCACCCACACGTGCCCGGCACCCTGCATGGCGGGGACGTTCATCGCCGCGTCGTTGCCGGGCGACAGTCGCCGGGGCAACGTCGAGGTGGCGACGACGACCCCGACGATCAGCGCCGCGAAGACGACGCCGTCGACGCCCGCGCGCTCGGGGCCGGTGTGATGGGCTCCGTCCGGTCGGTGGGCGGCCCGCCCGCCTGCCACCACCGAGCCGCGGGACACCACCGCCAGGAAGCGGGCCATGACCAGCGTCGTCCCGATCGCGCCGATCGACAGCGCCGTGGTGACGAGCTCGGCCCAGGGGTCGGCCAGCAGACCACCCAGTTCCTTGACGCCAAGCTTCGCGATGTAGCCACTGGTCCAGGGCGCGCCGGCCAGCGCGAGGGCGGCCAGGGCACAGCCGGCCACCAGGAGCCCGGGCGCGACCCGGCCGCGGAGCCCCACCGCCAGGAACAGCGCCGCCTTGGCCAGGGCGTGGTGCAGGACGTAGACCGCGCCGACGCCGACCACGGCCCCCGGTCCGAGCCTCGCGAGGGCATCCGCGTCGACGAGCAGACCGAGCCCCACGATCACGGCGAGGAAGCCCATCTGGCTGACGCTGGAGTAGGCCAGGATCACCTTCGGTTCGGAGCGAAGGCTCCCGAGCAGCGCCCCGACGACGATGGTCGTCAGCCCGAGCGCGACGGCCACGGCACCGATCGAGCTGGAGCCGCCCGTGGTGACGCCGGCGGCCAGGCCGGTGGTCGCCATGTCCGTTCCCGCCATGTCGGTGGCCGCATCGGTGCCGGCGGTCCCGTCACCGATCGGGAGCAGCGCCAACCAGCCGATGACGCCCGCCTTGATCATCGCCCCGCTCAGCACGGCGCTCGCGGGGACGGGTGCGGCCGGGTGGGCGAGGGGCAGCCACGCATGCACCGGCAGCACACCGGCCTTCACCGCGAACCCACCGAACAGCAGGCCCACCGCGGTGACCGGCACGGTGCCGTCGAGCATGGCGGCCCGTACCGCCGTCAGTCCGGCGTCGCCGGCCGCGCCGACCGACTGGAGCAGCCCGGCCAGCACCAGCGCCTCGCCGACCACCCCCAGCGCGACGTAGGTGCGGGCTGCCCGGCGTGTGGCCGCCGTGCGTTCGTGGAGGATCAGTGGCACCGCCGCGAAGGTCATGACGGCGAAGCCGAGGTAGAGGGTCACCGCATCCCCGGCGAGCACCACGGCCAGGTTGCCGGTCAGTGCCAGCGACCATGCGGCGGCGCTGCCGCGCCGTGCCGCGAGCATCGTCGACGCACTCATCCCGCCGGCGAGCCAGACCAGGGCCACCGCGACGAGCAGCAACCGGCGGTGACCGGCCAGTGTCAGCTCGGTCCCGAGCAGCAGCCAGGGCAGCTCGACGGTCGTGGGCGCACCGGCCACCAGTGCCGTGACCACGGCCGGGAGCGTGGCGAGCGCCGCGAGCCGCCCCCGTTGGTGGGCCGGGGCCACCGGGCCGATCGCGGCGGTGACCAGCGGCCCGATCAGTGTGGTCAGCAGCAGCGCGGCGGTCACGGGCCGCCCTCCGACACGAGGATCTCGGCGATGTCGCCCGCCCAGTCCAGCGGGCTGAACGGGACGCCCGCGACCACACCGAGCACGAGCACGGTCGCGGCCGTGACGAGCGTGGGCAGCAGCAGCCACGGCTCGGCGTCGCGACCCGTCGGTCGATCGGTCCGCGCGGCCGACGTGGCGGTCGGGGCCGTGGCATGCCCGCAGGTGGTCGCAGCGGCAGCGGTGTCGTCCGTGGTCTCGTCGGCGGCAGTGTCGTCCGTCGTCGGGTCCCGGGCGAACCACGCCCGCGCCACCGGTGGCAGGAAGTAGGCCGCATTCAGCACGGTGGAGGCAACCAGGACCACCACCACCCACCACACACCGGCCTCCGCCGCGCCGGTGCCGAGTGTGAACTTCGTCACGAACCCGACCGTCGGTGGCAGACCGACCATGCCGAACGCCCCGATCGTGAACGCCACCATGGTCGCCGGCGCGCGGCGACCGACGCCGTCCAGTTCGCTGATCCGCGTGATGTCGTGGTCGTGCTCCAGGATCCCGGCGGCGTAGAACAGCGTGACCTTCATGATGCCCTGGTGGACCAGGTGGGCGATCGCGGCCGTCACGCTGAGCAGGGACAGCACGCTCGCGCCCAGCACGATGTAGGACAGCTGGCTCACCGTGGAGTACGCGAGCCGACGCTTGATCCCGTCCTGGGCCAGCGCGCGCACCGATCCGTAGATGATCGTGGTGGCGGCGACGACCGCGAGTGGGGTGAGCAGGCCCAGTTCACCCGCCAGCGGCGCGCCGTAGAGGTCGTGGACCACCCGGACGATGCCGTACGCGCCGGCCTTGACGACCGCGACCGCATGCAGCAGCGCACTCACGGGCGCCGGGGCGGCCATCGCGCCGGGGAGCCAGCCGTGCAGCGGGACCAGCGCGGCCTTGACCCCGAGTCCGGCGATCAGCAGGACGAAGATGGCGATCAGGGCGCCGCGATCGTCCGCGACCAGCGGCTGCAGCGCATCCGGCCCGGCGAAGGCGGTGGTGCCGGCGATCGCCTGCAGCCACGCGGTACCCACCAGCAGCACCGCGCCACCCGTGATCGTGTAGATCAGGTAGGTGCGCCCGGCACGGCGGGCGGCACTCGTCCCGCGGTGCACGACCAGCGGGTAGGTCGTGATCGTCAGCAGCTCGTAGAAGACGAGGAAGGTGACGAGGTTGCCGGCCAGGGCGACACCCATCGTCGCGGTGACGCACAGGCCGAAGAACCCGAAGAACCGCGACCGGTGGTCATGTCTGGCGAGGTAGCCGATCGCGTAGACGGTGGTCGTGAACCACAGCAGTGCGGACAGGAACACGAACAGCACCGGGATCGGATCGGCGCGCAGCACCAGTTCGATGCCGGGGAGGAACTGCATCCGGGCCTCGAACTCCACACCCCGGAACACGCCGATGGCCAGCAGCACCGCCAGGACGACCTTGATGCCGGCACCCAGCAGGTTGATCACCCGACGGGTGGTCTCGGCCCGGTCCGGGAGTGGGAAGATGAGCGCCGCCGGGACCAGGGAGGTGGCCAGCAGCAGGAGCGGCAGGATCGGTCCGCTCAGCGCCGCGATCATGACACGACCCCGCGCAGCACCTCGACGAGCGGCATCGGCGCGAGCCCCATGGCCACGACCGCGGCGGCGAGGGCGAGCGCGATGACGTCCCGGGCGTCGACCTCGATCGGGCCGGGCGGCTCGGCGTCGGTGACGAAGGCCGGCAGCACGCACCGCAGCAGGTAGGCGGTGGTCAGGCCCGTGGCCACGAGCAGCATGACGACCAGCCACCACGCACCCGTGGCCACCCCGCCGAGCAGCAGGAACCACTTGCCGATGAAGCCGCCGCTCGGCGGCAGTCCGACCAGGCTCAACCCGCCCAGCACGAACGCCAGCAGCGCCACGGGCCGGCGATCCGCGGCTCCCTGCAGTGCCCTGACGTCCCGACCTCGGGCCACAGCGGTGTCCATGCCGACCCCCGTCCGTGCGGGTTGCCGCGCACTGTCGACCAGACAGGCGGCGGCCAGCAGCATCGCGGCCTTGGCCGGCGCGTGGCTGACGGCGAGCAGCACGGCTCCGAGCCAGGTGTCCTCGTCGCCGGCCACGATCACCGGTGCCGCGATCACCAGCAGACCGAGCTGCGCCCCGGTGGACGCGGCGATGAGGCGTTTGAGATCGTCGCTGCGCAACGCCGTCACGGATCCCCACACGATCGCGATCGCACCGAACACCGCGAGGACCACCCCGACGACCGGCCCGGTCCCGGCCGGGGCGTCCAGCAACCAGAGCCGCATGATCACGATGAAGGCCGCCTTGACCATGATCCCGGACAGCAGCGGACTGACCGCCCGCGGCGCCACGCTGTGCGCCGCCGGCAGCCAGACGTGCAACGGCGCGAGCGGCAGCTTCAGCAGCAGGCCACCGAGTGCCAGCGCCGAGCCGACGGCCAGCAGCGGCAGCGACACCGCCGCGGGTTCGAGGGCCGCGAGCTCGTCGTAGCGGACCGTGCCGGTCGCGGCCCAGATCAGCCCGATCCCCGCCAACAGCGACAACGAGGCGGCGAGTTCGGCCAGCAGGTAGCGCGTGCCGGCCAGCAGGGCACCACGCGACTCCCCGTGGGTCACCAGCACCGCGGCGCACAGGCCCACCACCTCGAGGACGACGTAGCTCGTCAGCAGATCGCCGATGAGGGGCAGTGCCGTCAGTCCCGCCCAGACGGTGAGGTAGAGCGGCCAGTGGGCGCGGTGGCGGGGGGAGGTGCCGCGGGCGTCCTCCCAGATCCCGCTGAGGGCGACGGCCCCGGCCACCAGCGACACGGCCGCCACCAGCAGCGCCCCGAACCCGTCGATGACGACGACCAGTTCGTAGCCGCCGGGCAGCAGCACCTCCCGTTGCTGTGGTGCGCTGCTCGCGAGCTGCACGCCGGCACCCAGTCCGAGCGCCGTACCGGTGAGCACGAGCGGCAGCAGCACACCGACCCGGCGAGTGACCGGGAGCGCCGCGGTGAGCAGCACGGCCGCGCCGAGCAGGAGGAGGTTCAGGCCGACCGCGGTCACCGGGGTGCCTCATCGAGGTGGTCGGCCACCCGCTCGCGGAGCAGTCGGCGGCCGAGCCACCTCGCCGTTGCCAGCAGCGGGGCAAGGGTCGCCGACACGGCGACGGCGGTCGCCACCGGTGCGGGTGAGGCGACGACGACGAGCAGGCCGGCACCGAGGCCGAGCATGGCGAAGGGTCGTGCCCGCCCCGCGAGCGACGGCGAGCGGAACACCCCGACGATGCCTCCGACGGCCAGGGCGGATCCGAGCAGCAGCGCAGCGTTCGTCAGGGTCGTCGACCACCGGCTCGGCCGGGCCCGGCGGGCACGGCGGGGGCAGCGACTCCGCGCAGCGATGCGCGGCCGGCCACCTGACGGGCGGTTGCCAACGACATGTTCCCCCGAGCGCCGGGATCGAGCTGCACGCCGTCCGAGGCTGCGCCGCTCGCACGAGCTCGCCATCGGTGGTCGTCCACGCGACGGGTCCTGCGCGGGACACGGACGACGAACGGGGCGAACGATACCGACCGCATCGATCGCCGGACACCACGCCAGGACGGCCACTGGTAGCGGTCTGCCGACCTGCCACAGTCACGATCCGAGGGCCCGGTGTGCGTTCTGCGTGCACCGGATGTGGCCGGTGCGTTTGCCGTCCCGTCATTCCTGCCGCAGCTCTAGCGTTCCGCTCGGCGATCCTGACCTGGCAGCAGCACGTCGTGGGCCTCGACCGCCTCAGTGGTGGACCGTCGTGTGCCGACCCGTCCGTCGACGGTGCGGTTCTCGCCACCTCGGTTCGTCGTCGTTCTCGAGCCAGAAGGAGCAGGGATGCATCGAACCAGCGTCGTGGCAGCGTCAGTGCCGCATCGGGAAAGAAGCGGCTTCGCGCGAGCCGTGCTGATCACCCTGGTGGTCAGTGCCATGATGGCGGCGCTCCTGCCGTCGAACACGTCGGCCTTCGCCGACGAACACGACTTCTCCGACGTTCCCGCCGACAACGTCCATCGTGAGAACATCCTGCGGTTGTCCGCCGCCGGGATCATCGAAGGGTTCGATGACGGCACGTTCCGCCCCGGGACCTTCGTGACGCGCGGGTAACTGGCGACGATCATCGCCGGACTCGCCGGGCTCGAGGACGGCTCGGCCCCCTACGACTTCTCCGACGTCGCGGGCACGACGCACGCCGCCGGCATCCAGGCACTCGCCGATGCCGGCATCGTGTTCGGGCGCGCCGACGGCACCTTCGGGCCCGGTGAACTGATCCGCCGCGACCAGGCAGCCTCGATCGTGGCGCGCTTCATCGAGGCGTCCGGGGTCGGTGGCGATGCGTTCGCCGACGTCCCCGAGGCCAACGTCCACGCGCGCAACATCAATGTCCTCGCCGCGCTCGAGATCATCCTCGGGACCAGTGCGGACACCTACGCCCCGAGCGCTCCATTGCAGCGTGCCCAGGCAGCGTCGGTCGCCGTGCGTGCGTCGGACGTGTTCGCCGAGGTCGACTACACCCTGAGCGTGCTCCACATCAACGACGGTGAGTCGGCATTGCTCCCCGATGACGACGCCGGCTTCCCGGGTGCCGCCCGGTTCGTCGCCGACCTGCTGGCCCTGCGGGCCGACGTCGACGCGAACACCGACCAGGCCTCCGTCACCATCTCGGCGGGGGACAACTTCCTCGCCGGCCCCCGACTCAACGCCTCGTTGGAGACGCCGGGCGCGTTCTACGACGCGCTGCTCTACACCCGGGCGGAGTTCGACGCCATCACGATCGGGAACCACGAGTTCGACTTCGGTCCGGACATCCTGGCCGACTTCATCGATGCCGTTCCCGGCATCCCGTTCCTCTCCGCCAACCTCGACGTCGACGACGAACCGCGCCTGGCCGCCCTGGCCGCCGACGGTCGTCTCGCCGCGAGCGCGACGGTCGACCGGGACGGACGCTCGATCGGCATCGTGGGCGCGACCTTCGAGGGCCTGGAATCGATCTCCAGTCCCCGCAACGCCACGACCGGTCCGGTGCTCGCCGCCGTGCAGACCGAGGTCGATGCGCTGCGTGCGGATGGCGTGGAGACGGTCATCCTGTCCAGTCACCTGCAGAACCTCGACACCGAACTCGAGCTCGTCCCCGACCTGAGCGGCGTCGACGCCGTGGTCGGTGGCGGTGGCGGTGAGTCCCTCGGCGACGACTACCCGCTGGTCGCCACGGACGCGGACGGCACCCTGGTGCCGGTCGTCACCGTGCCCGGCAACTACACCGACATCGGCCAGCTCGACCTGAAGCTCGACGCCGAGGGCAACGTGCTCTACCCGGGTATCGACTCCGGGCTGAAGCCGGTCGCACTCGACGGGGCTCGTGACGCGTTCATCGTGACCAACGTCGAGGAGCCGGTCGACGCGTTCGTCAACGATCTGGAGACCACGGTGATCGGCACCTCGGAGGTTCCCCTGGATGGACGTCGTGGGGACGACGGCTTCGGTGTCCGCACCCGGGAGACCAACCTCGGCAGTCTGTTGGCGGATGCCATGCTCGTCACCGCCCGGAATTCGGCGGCGGAGTTCGGGGTCCCCGAGGCGGACGTCGCACTGCAGAACGGTGGCGGTATCCGCAACGACGGGATCATTCCCGCCGGCGACCTCACGGCGCTGGACACGTTCAACGTCGCGGCGTTCACCAACATCGTCTCCGTGGCCGAGATCGACGGCACGACGCTGGCTCAGGCGCTGGAGCGCAGTGTCAGTTCGCTGCCCGACGCCTCCGGTGCCCACGGGCAGTGGGGTGGTGTCCGCTTCACCTTCGACACCAGTCAGCCGGCGCAGACCCGTGACCTCGATGCGGGCACGATCCTCACCCCGGGTGAGCGGATCGTGGACGCGGTCGTGGAGCGGGCCGACGGCACCGAGGTGACACTCGTCGAGAACGGCACGGTGGTCGCCGGTGACACGATGTTCACCATCGCGAGCATCGACTTCCTGCTCGGCGGGCAGGACGGCTACGTCATGTTCGACGCCGACGATCGCGTCCGGGTCGGGGTCACCTACCAGCAGTCGCTGGCCGACTACATCACGGACCTGGGCACCGTCACCGCGGCGGACTACCCGGACGTGACCGTCGACAACGACACGCACACGCGCTTCGGGCCGGTCGGCACGTTCAACCCGTAGGTCCGGACGACCACGGCAACGAGGCAGCATCCGCGGGGCCACGCCGGACACCGGCGTGGCCCCGCCCCGTCGCGTGGGTGTCGGGGCGCGGCACCCAGCGATTCCGGCCACCGTCCAGCGGTTCGCGCTGCCCGTCACCGCAGGCCATAGTCTTTCGGCATGGCGCTGATGGCAGGTTTCCGCGAACGACTCGTGCTCGGCCATGTCCGTCGGAGCCTCGAGCGCGACGAGGCGATCCTGGCCTGGAGTCATGCCAACGTGCCCGACACCCGCGCACCGGCGCTGTTCGTGGTCACCGACCGTCGGTGCCTGCTGCACGTGGCCACCTCGGCGATCCCCGACATCGCGACGCCGTTGTCGCGTCTGCAGATGTTCGATCTCGATCAGCGCCACGCTGCCTCCGCCCAGGTACGGCTGCACGGTGCCGACGCGGAGGTCGTGGCGGACTTCTCGCTGTCGAGCCGGGCCCGGTCGCGGGCGATGGGTCGGGTGCTCGGTGAGCTGAACCGGGCGAACGTGCGCAGCCCGGCGGGCTACGACCCGGATCTCACCTCGCCGCTGCAGCCGATGCCCCGCGGCGTCAAGGACCATGCCCGGCGGATGTGGATCACGCTGCTCGGCGTGGCCGTGCTGCTGCTCGCGGTCGTGTTCAGTTCGCCCTTCGTCCCCGGGCCGGGCGCGCTGACGGCGGTGGCCGGCTTCGCGATCCTGGCCAAGGAGTACGAGTGGGCCCGTGACGTCCACGTCTGGTCGGCGCGGATCGCGGACCGCTTCATCGCCTGGATGCGGGCCCGCAAGGACGCGTTGCTCAACCAGCGGTCCTGACCGGCCTCCGCCGCGTGAGGGATTACCGTGACGACGCTGCGCCCCATCCTGGACGCCCTCGGCCGGGCTGGAGGCCCGAGCCCGCGGCAGGAGTTCGACCATGACACGCGACGAAGGCACGACCACCGCACCGGCGGCGTCCCCGGTGGAGTCCACGACGGGCGACGCGCCGCTCCCCACCGTCGCTGCGGGTGCAGCGCGGCCCGAGGTCACGCTGGAGCCGACCGTCGTCGCCCGACCGCACCCGTCGTCGCGGTTGGAGCGGTCGCTGCGGATCGCGGTGCTCGCCGGGGGTGCCAACACGGAACGCAACGTGTCGCTGTCGTCGGGGCTGGCGATCGCCCGCGCGCTGCGTGGCCTCGGGCATGCGGTCGCCGTCGTCGACTCCGCTTCGTCGCCGGTGATCCCCGACGAGGACCCGCTCGCCGCGTTCCTGACCACCGAGATCGAGGAGTCGGATCTCGCCGAGGGGCCCGTCGCACCGAGCGCCGCCCAGGCACCCGACCTCGGTGCGCTGCGTGTGGTCCGGGCCCGGCAGATCGATGGTGTGCTCGCTCCCGGCCTGTTGCCCATCCTGCAGCACGCCGATGTCGTGTTCGTCACCGTGTTCGGCGACGAGGGGGAGTCCGGAGCCACCCAGCGCTTCCTCGCGGCCCACGGTCTGGTCCACACCGGACCGTCCGCCGAGGTCTGTGCGCTCACCTTCGACAAGGCACGGACCAAGCAGGTCGTCCGCAGCCACGGTATCGACACGCCCGACTGGCACGTGGTCGCCCGTCACGGCGCGGCCGAGGATCTCGCTGGGCTGACCATCGGTGGCCCGTGGATCGTCAAGCCCGTGGCCGGCGGCTCCACGATCGGCCTGAGCTACGTCGAGGACGCGGCTGAGCTACCGGCGGCCTGCGCGTTGGCCAGCGCCGAGGGCCAGGACGCCCTGATCGAGCGCTTCGTACCGGGACGCGACTTCACGATCGGCGTGCTCGGCGATCGGGTCACTGCGGTGGTCGAAGCCAGTACGGACCGCGAGCTGTACGACTACGAGGCCAAGTACACCCCGGGCGCAGCCCGCAAACAGGTCCCCGCCGACCTCCCCGACGCCCAGACCACCGAGCTGCAGCAGCTCACCGCGCGGGTCCACCAGGTGCTGGGCATCGGTGACACCTCGTCGCGGGCGGACTTCCGGCTCGGCCCGGACGGGCGGTTCACGTTCTTCGAGACCAACCCGTTGCCCGGCATGACGCCGACGTCGAGCTATCCGCTCTCGGTGGGTGGGGCCGGGGTGACGTTCCCGGAGCTGTGCGAGGAACTCGTCGTGCGGGCACTGGCCGGTGGCGAGTCGCAGGTGCAGGGATGAACACCTCGCTGCCCAAGATCGCCTGGGACGAACTGCCGCGGGCGGTCGTGGAGGTGGAGCACTTCACCATCCCGGTGCGCGACGGCACGCTGCTGGCGGGCCGGCGCTGGCTCCCGGCCGACGCGGAACGCGATCCGGTCCCCGCCGTGCTGGAGTACATCCCCTATCGCAAGCGCGACAAGACCGCGCTGCGCGACGGGCTGAGCCACCCGTACGTGGCCGGGCACGGCTATGCGTGTGTCCGCGTGGATCTGCGCGGCTCCGGCGACTCCCAGGGGGTCCTGCGCGACGAGTACCTGCAGCAGGAACTCGACGACGGGCTCGACGTGATCGCCTGGCTGGCCGAGCAACCCTGGTGCGACGGCCGGGTCGGGATGATCGGCAAGTCCTGGGGTGGTTTCAACGGTCTGCAGCTCGCGGCACTCCGACCCGAGCCACTCGAGGCCGTCATCACGGTGTGCTCGACCGACGACCGCTACGCCGACGACATCCACTACATGGGCGGGTGTCTGCTCGGTGACAACCTGTCGTGGGCGGCGGCGATGTTCGCCAACACCTCGTGCCCGCCGGATCCGATGCTCGTCGGCGACGACTGGCGCGCGATGTGGCACGAGCGCCTCGAGGGATCCGGGTTGTGGCTCGAGACCTGGCTGCGGCACCAGCACCGCGACGACTACTGGAAGCACGGCTCGGTGTCGGAGGACCTGTCCGCGATCCGCGTGCCGGTGTTCGCCGTGTCGGGGTGGGCGGACGGCTACTCCAACAGCGTGTTCCGCCTGCTGGCCGATCTCGACGACGACGTGCCCCGTCGGGGACTCATCGGCCCCTGGAGCCACAAGTACCCGCATCTGGGGGTCCCGGGCCCGGCGATCGGTTTCCTGCAGGAGTGTGTCCGCTGGTGGGACCGCTGGCTCAAGGGCGTCGACAACGGCATCGAGGCCGAACCCCGGTTGCGCGCCTGGATGCAGGATCCGATCGAACCGGCGCTGGACATCCGTGAGCGCCCCGGTCGGTGGGTCGCCGAACCCTCGTGGCCCTCGCCCCACATCGACCACCGCGTGCTCGGACTCGGTGACGCCGGCCTGTTCCCGGACATCGACGAGGCCCCCAACGATGCCCGCGAACGGACCATCACCTCACCGTTGTCGCTCGGGTTGTACGCCGGGAAGTGGTGTTCGTTCACCGCGACACCGGACTTGCCGGTCGATCAGCGCGAGGAGGACGGTGGCTCGCTGAACTTCGACACGCCCGTCATCGACGAGGCCTTCGAACTGCTCGGTGCCGTGGTCGTCGAGCTCGAACTCACCGTCGATCAGCCCGTGGCGATGGTCGCGGTGCGGCTGTCGGACCGGCTGCCGGACGGTCGGATCAACCGGATCACCTACGGGCTCAAGAACCTGTGCCATCGCGACTCGCACGAGCACCCGGAGCCGCTGGTGCCGGGCGAGACCTACCGGGTGCGCATCCAACTCAACGAGGTCGCGCACCACGTCGCGGCCGGTCACCGCCTGCGGTTGCAGATCTCCACCTCCTACTGGCCGGTCGCCTGGCCGGCACCCCGACCGGTGCGGTTGACGATCGATCCGGCGGCGAGTCGCCTGGTCCTCCCCGTGCGCCCACCACGGCCCGAATTCGATGACGATCTGCGCGCCTTCGATCCGCCGGTGGCGAGCGAACCGCCGCTGGTCAGCCAACTCGTCGAGCGGGACTACGGCTGGCGGGTGATCCGTGATCTGGTGTCGGGGGAGACCACCGTCGAGACCCGCAAGGACGAGGGCACCTTCCTGCTCGAGGACATCGACCTGGCGTTGCATTCACGCACCGACGAGCGCTACCGCTACGTGGACGACGATCCGGCCTCGGTCCGGGCCGAGGTCCATGCGGTGCGCAACTTCACGCGTGGCACCTGGCAGGTGGAGACGACCACCGCCACCATCCTGACCTGTACCGAGGACAGCTTCCGTATCCAGGCGACCCTGGACGCCTACGAGGGCGAGACCAGGGTCTTCGCACGCAGTTGGGACACCACGGTTCCGCGTCGGCTGCTCTGAGGGTCGGGTGCGGGGAGGGGTCTGCGGTCCGGTGACCTCCGCGGGAACGCAAGTTGGTTGACTGTGCAACACGTTCTCTCCGACGCCGAGGAGCCAGCCATGCGTTCGCCCGATGCCGGTACCGGTCCCCGGTTCGTCCACGACACGCTCGCCAGCCGGGTCGTGTTCGGGGCCGGTCGGGCGCGCGCCTCACTGGTCGAGGAGGTCGACCACCTCGACGCTCGACGGGTGATGGTCATCGCCACCGACCAGGGGCGCGCCCTCGCCGAGGAACTCGTCGCCGGGCTCGGTGACCGGGTCGTCGCCACCTTCCACGGGGTCCGACCCCATGTGCCGCTCGAGGTCGCCGAGGCCGCCCGGGCCCGGGCCGACGACGCCGAGGTGGATCTGCTGCTGTCGGTCGGTGGTGGCTCCACGACCGGGACGGCCAAGGCGGTCGCGCTGACCTCCGGTCGACCGATCCTGGCGATCCCGACGACCTACGCCGGCTCCGAGGTCACGCCCGTGTGGGGCCTGACCGAGGACGGTGCCAAGACCACGGGGGTGGACCCGGTCGTCCTGCCGCGCACGGTCATCTACGACGCCGAGCTCACGTTGACCCTGCCGGCCGGGTTGTCGGCCGCCAGCGGGCTCAACGCCCTGGCCCACGCCGTCGAGGCGTTCTGGGCGCCGGGTCGCACCCCGATCAGCTCGGCCGTCGCGGAGGCCTCCATCCGCGCGCTGTCGACCGGCCTGCCCGGCGTGGTCGACGACGGATCGGATGTCGTTGCCCGCGGGGAGATGCTGCTCGGCGCCTGGCTGGCGGGAGCGGCGTTCGCGACGGCCGGATCCGGGCTGCACCACAAGATCTGTCACGTGCTCGGCGGCATGTACGACCTGCCGCACGCCGAGACGCACGCGATCGTCCTGCCCCACGTCGTGGCCTTCAACGCGCCCGACGCCCCCGCGGCGGCGGCACGCATCGCCCGGTCGCTCGACGTCGAGGACGCAGGTGCCGGCCTGGTCGCCCTCGCCCGCCGGGTCGGGGCACCCGGTGGCCTGCACGAGGTCGGGCTGCGCGAGGACCAACTCGACGCGGCCGTCGACCCGGTGCTCACCAAGGTCCCCGGCGACAACCCCCGACGGGCCGACCGCGCGGCCATCGCGGCGCTGCTGCACCGCGCCTGGTCGGGACCACCGAGCACCGCAGCCGCCACGCAGGGAGCGTCCACATGACCTCCCACGAGGCGCGGCTAGCCCCCGACCGGGACCAGATCGGCGACGCCGAAGCTGCTCGTGAAGCGTCGGCACCAGATCACCACGGTGTCGTGGACATCGAGGTCGACGTCCGCCGGGATGACGTAGTTCTGATTCCCGATGTTGCCGGTGAGTACCCCGAGGTCGACGAAGTCCGTGTCGAACGCGGCATCGTCGGCCGAGCCGTCGGCTGCGGTCAGGTAGACGAACAGGTCGGGTCCGTTGGTCGACTCGAAGTCCTCGAGTCGCAGGATGCGCTCGGCATCGTCGAGCGCGAAGACCGTGGCGGTGCCCGTCACCTCGTAGCGGTTGCGTGAGCTGAACGTCCCGGTCCGCAGCGCGACCGGCTCGGAGGGACCGGTCGCGGTGGCGTCATCCACCGCGTCGCCGAGGCCGTCGTCATCGTCGGTCGGATCATCGGCGGCTTCTGCCGGTTGGCCGCCGGCTTCGTCGCCGGGTCCGTCGGTGGGCTCGTCGGTGGCCGGGAGGTCGGATGCGTCGCCGTTCTCGCCGTCCGTTCCCGCGACGGGGAACGCCTCGTCCACGACGTCGTCGATGAACAACGCCTGCGGCTGGAACCACCACAGCACGAACGCGAGCAGCGCCAGCGCGACGACCACGCCGATGGCGATCGAGCGCCACCGCGAACCGGGCGACGTCGTGTCGTTCGACACGCCCGGCGGGGTCCCGTCGTTCGACACGCCCGGCGCGGTCCCGTCGTTCGAGACGCCCGGCACCGTCGCGTCGTCACCCGGGTCCGGGTCGATGCGGGTGGTCTGATCACTGGTCATGGGCCTGCTCCCCGTGGCGACCGTCGGCCGGGCGGCCGCTGCCCGGTCACCGCGGTCGTGCCGGGACAACCGGTGGGCCCGTACGGAGCTTCCCCGGCCGTGCGCCACCGCCACCGCCTGCGCGTCGGTCGCGCGTCAGGCCGAGTGCGATGCCGTGGCCGCCACCGTGGTGGAGTCGGGGTCGGCGGCCGCCTCGGCCGGCCCGACGGTGACCGCGATGCCGTTGAGCACCGACGTGCCTGACAGCGGATCGAGGTCGTCACGTGAGCTCAGCAGGTTGCTGTTGACCCCGGGGTTCTGGCGCGCGACCCGCTGCTCGATGCCGGCGAGGTCGTGACCGAAGCCGTGCGGGAGGCTGACCACACCGGGGCGCAGGTGGTCGCTCACCTCGACGTCGACCTCGATCGCGCCGGTCGCCGATGCGACGCGGGCGCGGCCGCCGTCGTGGATCCCGGTGGCGGCCGCGTCGTCGGGATGGATCTGCAGCGTGCACAGCTCCCGACCCTTGGCGAGCGTCGCCACGTTGTGTGACCAGGAGTTGTTCGTCCGCAGGTGCCGGCGACCGATCAGCACCAGGGCGTTGGTGGCCGGCCGGTCCGCCTTGAGGGTCTCGAGCCGGTCGAGGTCGTCGAGCAGGCGCGGCGGCGCGAGCTCGATGTGACCCGATGGGGTGGAGAGCCGCTCGGGCAGCTGCGGGGTCAGTGCTCCGAGGTCGATGCCGTGGGGGTGCTGCTCGAGCGTGTCCAGCGTGAGGCCGTCGGCATCGAGTCCGAAGCCGTCCCCATACGGGCCGGCGCGCAGCAGCAGGTCGAGCAACCGGTCCGGGCCGCGACGCTCGCCGAGCATGGCGATGAGCTCGTCGGCGTCGCGCGTGGCGAGCCGGGCGCTCGGGGTTGCGACCAGCCCGTCCACGACCTGCCGCAGCAGCAACGCGTCGGCCTGCTCGAGGTCGATCGGCGGGTGCTGCCCGAGCACGATCGCGGTGAGGCTCAGCAGGATCTCCCACTCGTCGGGCCGGTCGTCCGCCTGGTCGAACACCGGCGGTGAGTACCGCGCGACGTTGCGCACGGCGAACTGGCTGAACCCGAGGTCGTAGTGGCTGCGCTGCATCGCGGGTGGTGGTGGCAGGACGACGTCCGCGCGCCGTGAGGTCGCGGTCAGGTAGGGATCGACGCTGATGACCAGATCGAGGCCCGCGATCGCCGCATCCAACGCCGCACCGTCCGGGGTGGACAGCACCGGGTTGCCCGCCACGGTGATCAACGCACGGACCTGCCCCTCACCGGGGGTGGTCATCTCCTCGGCCAGGATGGCGGCCGGGAGTTCACCCATGGCCTCGGGGAACCCGCGGACGCGCGAGTGCCAGCGGCCGGTGTCGAACCGCCTGCGTTGGGTGCGGTGGTGGGCCGGTGTGGTGAACATCGCCCCGCCGGGCCGGTCGAGGTTGCCCGCCAGGACGTTGACCACGTCGACCAGCCAGCTGGTGACGGTCCCGAACGCGGTGGTGGTCGTGCCGATCCGGCCGTAGACACACGCGCGCTCGGTGGTGGCCAGTGCGTGCGCCAGCTCCCGGATCGCGGCTGCCTCGATGCCGCACGTGGCCGCGACGCCTTCCGGGGTGAACCGCGCGGTGGCGGCGATCACCTCGTCGAGTCCGGCGACGTGGTCGGCGAGATGGTCACCGGGGTCGACCAGGTCCTCCTCCACGAGCGTGGTCACGATGGCCGCGAGGAACAGCGCGTCGGTGCCGGGCCGGATCGCCAGGTGGGTGTCGGCCTTGTCGGCGGTGCGGGTCCGGGCGGGGTCGACGACCACCAGCCGACCGCCGCGACGCCGCAGGTCGGTGAGCCGACCCGGCACGTCCGGCACGGTCCACAGCGATCCGTTGGACACCCGCGGGTTGGCCCCCATGATCACCAGCAGGTCGGTGCGGTCGATGTCGGGCACCGGGATGGTGAACGGGTCGCCGAAGAGCAGCGCGGAGCTGACGTGCTTGGGCTGCTGGTCGACACTGGAGGCCGAGGTGACGTTGCGGGTCCGCAGGGACTTCACGAACGGGCGCAGGTAGAGCTGGCCCGCGAGATTGTGGATGTTGGGGTTGCCGAGGTAGATCGCGACCGCGTCGGGGCCGTGGGCCTCGATGAGAGCGGGCAGGCGTTCGGCGACGACCTCGAACGCCTCGTCCCAGGTGGCCTCGACGAGTTCGCCGTCACGCCGGACCAGCGGGGCGGTGAGCCGATCGGGGTCGGCGTCGAGTTCGGCGAAGGTCGCACCCTTCGGGCACAGATACCCCCGGCTGAAGGCGTCGTCGGCGTCGCCCTCGATACGGGTGACGGCGTCGTCCTCGACGGTCAACGTGAGCCCGCAGGTCGCCTCACACAACGGGCAGATGCGGTACGCGGTGCGCTCGGTCACGGTCGGTCTCCCACCTGGCGTGTCGAGCCCCGACGCTAGCGTTCCGGGCCCGCCCCGGCCCGATCGACGGCCCGCAGCTCCGCGGCCCGCTTGGACGGCGAGGTACCCACGCCCGCACGCATCAGGCCCAACGTCGCGCCGGCCCGTGCCACCGCGGCGCGCGACACGATCGGGCTCCAGCGGATCTCCAACGCGGCCTGGATCGACGGGTCGATCGAGCCGAGCGCACCGGTCAGCAGCGCCCGGTAGCCGGGTCGGGCGACGGCGGGGATCGGCGGTTTGCGCAGGAACGTGAGTGCTTCGAGCCCCTGGTGGTTGATGCCGAGGTCCGCCCCGAAACCGGCGAGTACGGCGTCGAGCTCATCGACGGTCGTGGGCAGGGTGCCGTCCTCGATCATGGGCAGTTGCACACGTCCGGCGCGCAGTTCGGCCTGCGCGGTCGGGTCGCGCAGCAGCTCGTCGAGGTCGACACGCGGGTCCAGCAGGGCACTGATCCGCGACTGCTGGGCGACGAACGCGTCCTCGTCGGCGAGCTGGTAGGGGGCCCAGATGCGATGCCCGGCGAGGAACGACGAGCTGAGCGCGATCGACACCCAGGTCAGCAGTCGGGGGTCGTCGGCCGCATAGGCACGGCCATCGGGCGCGGTGCCGACCACGCGGCGATGGGCACCGCGGACCCGCCGCGAGATGAGCAACGCCTCGCGGGTGGACCCGAAGGTGGTCGTGGTCACGTAGGCGGAGGTGCGCTGCAGCCGGCCCAACGGATCGGCGCGGAACGCCGAGTGGTCGTGGACGCCGGCCATGGCCAGTGGGTGGGCGAGCTGGACCAGCAGCCCACGCAACCCGCCGGCGATGGCCGCCGGTTCGCCGATGACCTGCCACGAGGCCGAACCGGGACCGGTGAGGCCCGGGTCGCCGGGGTCGGCGTCGGGATCGAACGGTGGCGGCCCGAACATGCGGGTCAGGATGCGCCGGATGGCGTCGCGGACCACGGGCAGACCGGTGGCCGTCGAGCGATCGCGGGCGGCAGTGAGCACCGCGCCCCGGTCGGGCCCCGGACCGTCGGTCGCCCAGACGTCGTCGGCGTTGAGCGGCTGTCGCGGTGTCCGGGCAGGATCCGTGTCCTCGCTGGTCCGACGCGCGGGGGACGGACGGTCGCCGGGGGCGGAGCTCGTGTCGGTGGTGGTCATGCAACGCCTTCGGAACGGGCGGCGGGTTGGGCGGGGTCGCGGACGACCGAGTCTGCGCGCTGGAGCTCGTCCGCGCCGCACCCGAGCGCGCCCCGTGCACGTCGCGTCCATCGTGGCATCGACCGGTCGACGCGGCCGGTTCAGCGGTCCCCGTAGCCCTCGGCGATGTCGTCGAACGCCTGAGCCGGGTCGGTGTCGAGCAGCTGCAGCTGGTGGGCGGTGGGTCGCGTGGACCGCTGGCCCGCCCGATCGCCCAGCCCATCGCCTGGCCGGCCGGTCGGGGGCACGTCGAGTTCCTCACCGGTGAGCGCCGTCCACCACCACCGCTGTCCGCGCGGCGCATTGCGCAACCCGAGCCGGGCGAACGGCACGTCGATCCGCCCGAGGAACACCAGCTCGGTCACGCTCGCGTCGATCGCGGCGCGCACGACGGCGTCACGGCCGTAGTCGGCGCGCAGCAGCGCCATCACGTCCGCGCGGGTGTCGACGGCCGCATACCGCATCGCCGCGGGGGTGGCGCTGGCGGCCAGGCGTCGCCGGGCGTCGCGCCACAACAGGCGCTGCCGTGCGAACCAGTCCCACGCGTAGGCGGGCGGACCCGTCCTGGCCACCGTGCCCTCCCGGTGGCACCGCCGATGCGGACCGGCCACCTCCCGCCGAGGGTAGGTGGCCGGACGCGCCCCGGTCGGCGATCCCGATCACGCCGTCGGGCGGTTGCTCAGACCCGAGCGCGTTCCAGGGCCTCGTTGAGCGTCTTGCTCGGCCGCATCGCGGACTGCACGATGCCGCGGTCGGGCCAGTAGTAGCCCTTGATGTCGAGCGGGTTGCCCTGGATCTCGTTCAGCTCCTCGACGATCCGGTCCTCGTTGGCGGCGAGTTCGTCCGCCAGCGGCCGGAAGATCCCCGCCACCTCGGCGTCGTCGTGGTCGGCGAGCGCCTGCGCCCAGTACAGCGCGAGGTAGAAGTGGCTGCCACGGTTGTCGAGCTCACCCGCCTTGCGCGAGGGGGAGCGGCCCTCCTCGAGGAACCGCGCCGTGGCCGCATCGAGCGTGTCGGCCAGCACCTTGGCGCGGGCGTTGTCCTCCGAGGTGGCGAGGTGCTCGAAACTGGCGGCCAGCGCCAGGAACTCGCCCAGCGAGTCCCAGCGTAGGTGGTTCTCCTTGACGAACTGCTGCACGTGCTTGGGTGCGGAGCCGCCGGCCCCGGTCTCGAACAGCCCGCCACCGTTCATCAACGGCACGATCGAGAGCATCTTGGCCGACGTGCCGACCTCCAGGATCGGGAACAGGTCGGTGAGGTAGTCGCGCAGCACGTTGCCGGTCACCGAGATGGTGTCCTCGCCGTCCTTGGCGCGCCGCAGCGTGTGGCGGGTCGCTTCGGCGACGTCCATGAACTCGATGGTCAGACCATCGGTGTCGTGGGCCTGCAGTTCCGTCTCGACCTTCCGGAGCAGCTCGGCGTCATGGGCGCGGGTGGCGTCCAGCCAGAACACCGCCGGCGCACCGCTCGCCCGTGCGCGGGTGACCGCCAGCTTGACCCAGTCACGTACGGCTGCGTCCTTGGTCTGACACATCCGGAAGATGTCACCGGGCTCCACGGCCTGTTCGAGCAGGGTGTCACCGGCCGCGTTGACGACCTTCACCGTGCCCGTCGCCGCGACCTCGAAGGTCTTGTCATGGCTGCCGTACTCCTCGGCCTTCTGCGCCATCAGTCCGACGTTGGGCACCGAACCCATCGTCGTCGGGTCGAACGCGCCGTTGACCTTGCAAAACTCGATGGTCTCCGCGTACAGCGCCGCGTAGCTCGAGTCGGGGATGACCGCCTTGGCGTCCTGCTGGTCGTCGTCGGCGTTCCACATCTGGCCCGAGTCGCGGATCATCACCGGCATGGAGGCGTCGATGATGATGTCGCTCGGCACGTGCAGGTTGGTGATCCCGCGCGACGAGTCGACCTGGGCGAGGCCCGGGCCGCGCTCGTAGCTGAGCGCGATGTCGGCCTCGATGGACTGGCGGCGTTCGGTGGGCAGCTGTTCGAGTGCGGACTCGAGGCTGGCCATGCCGTCGTTGGGGCTGAAACCCAACTCGTCGAACGCGTCGCCGTGGCGCTCGAACAACGCCGCGTAGTAGGCCCGCACCGCATGGCCGAAGATGATGGGGTCGGACACCTTCATCATCGTGGCCTTGAGGTGGACCGAGAACAGCACGCCCTTCGCCCGGGCGTCGGCCACCTCGGCGGCCAGGAAGTCGACCAGCGCGGCCCGGCGCATGACGGCCGCGTCGATGATCTCGCCCTCGGTGAGCGGCGCATCGTCCTTGAGCACGGTCACCTCGCCGTCGGCGGTGTGCAGCTCGATGCAGAAGGTGTCGTCGCTCGCCATCGTGACCGAGGTCTCCGTGGACCGGAAGTCGCCGTCCTGCATGGTGGCCACGTGTGAGGCGGAGTCGGCGGACCACTCGCCCATGCGGTGGGGGTGGGCGCGGGCGTAGGCCTTGACCGCGGACGGCGCACGCCGGTCGGAGTTGCCCTCCCGCAGCACCGGGTTGACGGCACTGCCCTTGACCCGGTCGTAGCGCGCGCGGGCGTCACGCTGCTCGTCGGTGGACGGCTCGTCGGGGAAGTCGGGCAGGTCGTAGCCGGCGGCCTGCAGCTCCTTGATCGCCGCCTTCATCTGCGGGATCGACGCGGAGATGTTCGGCAGCTTGATGATGTTGGCGTCGGGGGTCTGGGCCAGGGCACCGAGCTCGGCCAGATCGTCGTCGACCTGCTGGTCGGTGGGCAGCACGTCCCGGAAGGACGCCAGGATCCGACCGGCGAGTGAGATGTCGCGCGTCTCCACCGCGACGCCGGCTGCACCGGCGAAGGTCTCGATGATCGGGAGCAGCGACGCGGTGGCCAGCGCCGGCGCTTCGTCGGTCAGCGTGTAGATGATGGTGGTCATGAGTGGGCAACCCGTTTGTCGACGGCGTCCGCTTGGGCCTGGCACGCTACTCGCTGCGGTTCGTCCGCTGGTGGTCGCGTGTCCGGACCGCCGGTGACCGGTTGGGCCGGCAGGCCGGAGAGGTTAGGCTCACCTCACCTCGATTTGACGCGGGCTGGGTCCATCAGGTTAGGCTAACCTTACTTTCAAGCGTTGGCTTCGGACCGTTTGCTTGGGACCGTTTGCCGCTGACGCTTCGTTCCTGCGGACCCCGGGTCGACCGGGCGTACCGCGACCGCCCTGGACCTGCTGGGCACACGCGGGAGGTGTCGCGCCGATGCGCCACCCCCGACATCCGGCACCGTGCCGCGACGTCACACCTTCGAGGAGATGCACCGTGTCACGACCCACCCACCGCGCACACCGTGCAGGCCTGCGCTGGCTCGCGATGTTCGCCGCTCTGACCGTCGTCCTGACGGCCTGTGGCAACGACGGATCCGATGATGAGGCCGCCGACGAGACCGTCGACGCCACGCAGGATGATGCTGCCGACGAGGCCTCGCAGGACGAGGCGGCCGACGACGCCACCCAGGACGAGGCGGCCGGCGGGCCCCTGACCATCTACTCCGGGCGCAGCGAGGAGCTCGTCGGGCCGGTCTTCGAGGACTTCACCGCCGCGACGGGCATCGAGGTCGAGGTGCGCTACGGCGACACCGCGGAACTCGCCGCCACCATCACCGAGGAGGGCGACGCCAGCCCGGCGGACCTCTACTTCGGACAGGACGCCGGTGCGCTCGGTGCGCTGCAGGAGCAGGGCGTGCTCACCGCGCTGCCCGACGACATCCTGGAGCTGGTCGATCCGCTCTTCCGCTCCCGTGAGGGTGACTGGACCGGCACGACCGGCCGGGTGCGGGTGCTGGCCTACAACACCGATGCGCTCGACGAAGCCGACGTCCCGGACTCCGTGCTCGATCTGACCGATCCGGCCTGGTCCGGACGGGTCGGCTGGGCCCCGACCAACGGGTCGTTCCAGGCGTTCGTCACCGCACTGCGGGTCCAGGAGGGCGATGATGTCGCCCGCGCCTGGGTCGAGGACATGCTGGCCAACGACGTCGTGCCGTTCGAGAACAACACCGCCATCGTCGAGGCCGCGGCCCGCGGCGAGGTCGAGATCGGCATCACCAACCACTACTACCTGTTCCGTTTCACGGCCGAGGACCCCGACTTCAACGTCGCCAACAAGTACCTGCCCGGTGACATCGGGGGCCTGGTCAACATCGCCGGCGTGGGCGTGCTCGCGACCAGCGACGAGCAGGACGCCGCCTTCGAACTGGTGCGTTACCTGCTCAGCGAGGAGGTCCAGAGCTTCTTCGGGCAGGTGACCGATGCGCTGGAGTTCCCGGTCCGTGACGGCATCGACGCGCCCGAGCTGCCGACGCTCGACGAGATCGACCCGCCGGACGTCGACCTGTCCAACCTCGAGGACCTGCAGGGCACGTTGCAGCTGCTGCAGGAGACCGGCGCGCTGAGCTGATCCGTCCGGTCCAGCCCGATGGTCCGGCGGCGGTGCCCCCGCCGCCGGACCCGGTGTCGACACCACCCGCGACGTCGCCCGGACCGTTGCCCTACGAGCTCCCGCCGGCCCGGGCGACGTCGCCGCCAGCGGTACCGTCCACCGCATGGATCAACCGATGGAGCGACCCACCGAGCAGCTGTCCACCCAGCTGACCTCCAGTCCTGGGCAGCTCGCCGGTGAACCGCCCGTCGCGCGGCCCGACCAGGGCGGTCCGACGGGTGGGCCGTCCGGCAGGGGCCGTGGAGCGCTGGCGTCGAGGCAGCCCGGTGTCCGCCGGATGCACGCCACGCACCCGCTGGTGTGGCTGCCCGCGGTCGTGGTGGCTGCGGCCATGCTCATCCCGGCCCTCTACCTCGTCATCGCCGCCAGCGAACTCGAGGGCACCCGGGTGCTCGAGCTGCTGCGTGCGCCGGAGACCGCGCGACTGGCGGGCCGGACGCTGCTGCTGGGGTTCGCCGTGACCGCCGCGAGCGTGGGAATCGGCGTGCCCGTCGCGTGGCTGACCACCCGCAGCGACCTGCCCGCACGGCGGTTCTTCGCCATCGCGACCGCACTGCCGCTGGTGATCCCGACCTACGTCGGGGCCTTCGCGCTGGTGGGTGCGTTCGCCCGCGGTGGGCTGGTCGAGGACTGGTTCGGCATCGTCCCACCCAGCCCGTACGGATTCTGGGGGGCGTTCACCGCGCTGACGTTGTTCAGTTTCCCGTACGTGCTGCTCACCGTGCAGGCGGGCCTGCGCGGTCTGGACCCGTCGCTCGAGGAGGCCAGCCGCCTGCTCGGCAACGGGCCGGTGCGCACGTTCTTCAAGGTCACCGTGCCTCAGTTGCGGGCGAGTGCCGCGGCCGGTGGGCTGCTGGTGCTGCTGTACGTGTTCAGCGATTTCGGGGCCGTGTCGATCCTGCGCTACTCGACCTTCACCCGCGGGCTGTACCTGCAGTACCGCGCGGCGTTCGACCGCGCCCCGGCTGCACTCCTCGGGCTGCTGCTGGTCGGTCTGACCATCCTGGTGATCGTCGGCGAGGCCCGGATCGCGCGTGACCGTGGCGGTCAGTTCGCCAGCCGGGGCCCGACCCGCCCGGCCCCGAAGGTCAGGTTGCGCGCCTGGCGCTGGCCGGCCGCCGCGGCCTGCAGTCTGATCGTGCTGCTCGGGCTCGTCACCCCCGTCACGGTGGTCACCTACTGGATGGTGCGCGGCCTGGCCGCCGGCGAGCAGGTCAACGTGGCGCTCGGCGCGGCCGGCCGGAGTCTGCTGGCCGCCGGACTCGGTGCCGTCGTCGGGGTGCTCGCCGCGCTGCCGATCGCGATCTGGTCGGCGCGGTCCACCTCGAGGCTGGCGCGTCTGATCGAGCGGGCGTCGTTCACCGGCTACGCACTGCCAGGGATCGTGGTCGCCCTGGCCCTGGTGTTCGTGGGCATCCGGGTCGCCACCCCGCTCTACCAGACGCTCGCGATGCTGGTGTTCGCCTACGTCGTGCTGTTCCTCCCCCAGGCCGTCGGCGCGATCCGCTCGTCGTTGCTGCAGGTCAACCCGGACGTCGAATCCGCGTCCCGGATGCTCGGGCACTCCCGGCTGGCGACCCTGCGACGGGTCACGCTCCCGCTGGCCCGCCGGGGGGCATTCGCCGGGGGTGCGCTGGTGTTCCTCACCGCGCTGAAGGAACTGCCGGCGACGCTGCTGCTCGCGCCGACCGGCTACGACACGCTCGCCACCCGCGTGTGGTCGGCGACGGCCGAGGCGTTCTACACCCGCGCGTCCGTGCCGGCGCTCGGGCTGATCCTGCTCGGTTCCGTGCCGCTCGCGATCCTGATGGTCCGCGAGCGCCGCGAGATCGGTTGAGCGGTCTTCCGCGGCCGGTGACCACCGGCCCATGATCCTCGGCCGATGACCGGCGCGACCCGAGCGACCTCGTCGGTGCTGCGCCCCGTCGGTCGTGCACTCAGTCGGTGGTCAGCACCGGCTCGGGACGCCGTTGCAGGTCACCGTTGCCCTCGAACGCCACCACGGGACCGTCCACCTCGAGCCGGACCCGGTCGCCGCGCTCGAGGTCGAGGCGGGGCCCACGGCGCGCATGCAACTGGCGGCCGTCGGCGAGTTCGACCAGCACCAGCTGGTCGTGACCGAAATACGAGATGGCCTCGACGGTGGCGATGCCGTCGCCCGCGCGATGCAGGCGCAGCGACTCCGGCCGGATCACCACGGCGGTGTCCGTGCACTCGAGCGCGGTGGAGGTCGCGAGTCGACCGATGGGGGTGTCGACCAGGTAGCGCCCCGCCCGCGTGCCCGGCAGGACGTCCGCGTCGCCGACGAACTCGGCGACGAACCGGGTCGCCGGGCGGGTGTAGAGCGCCTGGGGCGTGTCGATCTGGTGGACCCGGCCCTGCTGCATGACGGCGACCCGATCGGCCAACGACAGCGCCTCCTCCTGGTCGTGGGTGACGAACACCGCCGTCTGTTCGGCGGCGTGCAGGATGGTGCGCACGTCCTCGCGCACGGTCTGGCGCAAGGCCGCATCGAGGTTCGAGAAGGGTTCGTCGAGCAGGATCAGGTCGGGGCTCGGCGCGAGCGCCCGGGCCAGCGCGACCCGTTGCTGCTGCCCACCGGACAACTCGGTGGGCATCCGCCGTCCGTAGCCGGTCAGACCGACCAGTTCCAGGGCCTGCTCGGCCCGGTGGCGGCGGTCACGCCGCGGCAGCTCGCGCAGGCCGTAGGTGACGTTGCGCTGCACGTTGAGGTGGGGGAACAGGGCGTAGTCCTGGAAGACCAGGCCGACGTGGCGGCGCTCCGGTGGAACGGCGGTGGTCGGACCGTTGACCTCACGATCGTCGATGCGGATCGTGCCGTCGTCGGGGGTGAGCAGGCCCGCGACCATGCGCAGCACCGTGGTCTTGCCGCAGCCCGACGGTCCGAGCAGCGCGGTGAGGCTGCCCCGGGGTACCTCGAGGTCGACGCCGTCGACCGCGAGTGTGTCGCCGTAGCGCTTCACCAGGCCGGCACACACCAGTGCGGGCGCGCGGCCGTCGGTCGCGGTGGTGTCGCCGGTCGCAGGGGTGTCACCGGTCGCAGGGGTGTCGTCGGTCGCAGTGGCGTCCGGGGCGTCGGGCACGGAGATCCTCACGCGAGGTCGGCGGCGGTGGTCCGGGTCGGCGATCGGCGATCCGGTTCGAGATCCAGTACAGGTTAGGCTACCCTTCCAAGCAGACGTCCCCCCCGCACCCGATCGAAACGCCGAGGTCACCATGCCGGTCGCCACGCCGACGCGCGAGGCCCTCATCACCGAGGTGCTCGAGGTGCTGCTCGAACAGCACGACGCGGGTCGTCCGGTGGCCGTGGGGGAACTCGTCGATCGTCTGCCGGTGCCCGAGCAGGACGTCGACGCCGCCCTGCGGGAGCTGCTCGGTAACGGCACCGCCCGGGTCGCCGGAGACGGGGTCGAGCTGTCCGAGGCCGGCCGCGAGCGGGCCCGGGTCGCGGTCCGTCGCCACCGGTTGACGGAGCGCTTCCTCGCCGACGTGCTCGGGCTCGAGTGGTGGAAGGTGCACCACGAGGCCGCACGACTCGACGGCATGCTGTCCGACGATCTCGAGGCGCGCGTCCTGGAGCTGCTCGACGATCCGGGTACCTGCCCGCACGGCAACCCGATCCCGGGCTCGGCCAATCAGCCCGACCATCCGGATGCGGTCACGCTCGCGGATGCACCGCTCGGTCCCGTGCACATCGTGCGGATCACCGAGACGTTGGAGGGCGACGACGAGGCGCTGCAGCTGCTGCAGAACTGCGGCTTCGTCCCCGGCCGGGACGCGGAGGTCAAGGAACGTCGGGACGGTTGGCGGCTGGTCGCCGGCACCGTGCGCGACGCGGCGCTGCCGCCGCACGTCGCCGCGCACACCTACGTCGCCCCGCGCTGAGTCGACGGGAACCTCCGCGCCGGTCAGTCCGGTCGGGTCAGTCTGAACGGGTGACACGGCCCCACAGTCCACGCAGACCACCCGACGGTGCGGTGACGTACCGCGCGTAGAACTGCTCCTCCGCCTTCTCGTCGCCGACGAGCAGCAGATCGGTACCGGGGCGCAACCGCTGCTCGGCATCGAGCTCGGACAGCATCGTCTCGCCCTCGACGATGCCGACGAGTTGGCAGCCGGTGGCCGCCGGGATGTCGGTCGAACCCAGACGCCGTCCGGCGAGTGCCGCCGGTATCGCGACCCGGAAGACCACGAATCCCTCGGCCAACAGCAGCAGGGTCGAGTCGTCCCGCAGCGCGTTCCAGGCCTCGATGGCCCCCATGGAGGCGTACGAGAGCACGAAGTCCGCGCCCGCGCGGTGCATCGTGGAGATGTTCCGCTCGTGCTCGACCCGGCCCAGGATCTCCGCCCCCGGACGGAGTCGACGGCTGTAGAGGGTGAGGAAGATGTTCGTGTCGTCGTCGTGGGTGGTCACGACCACGGCCGGTGCCTGCTCGATGCCGGCCTCCTCGAGGATCGCGAGGTCGGCGGCGTCGCCGATCACGACCTCGTGCGCATCGAGGTGGGCGACCCGCTCCGCCTGCTTCTCGACCACACGACACGGCTGCCCGGCAGCCTGCAGATGCCGGACGACCGCACGGCCGACGCGACCGCCACCGAGGACGACGACGGGCCCCTGCTCGCCGGGGTCGGGCTCGAGCGCCCCGGGTCCGGCATGGGCGAGGTCGTAGTCCTCGAGCTGGTCGCGGGTCCCGGTCAACAGCAGGATCGACGACTCCTCGATCGCGAGATCCGGGGTCGCGGGGAGGAGCTGCCCGCGGTCCCACAGCCCGACGACCGAGACCCCGAAGCGCTGCCGGAGATCCAGCTCCGCCAACGTGCGGCCCACCAGGCCGGTCCCCGCCGCGGAGGTCTCGGCGATCACCAGCTCACCGAAGGAGGCGATGACGCTGCACTTGGCGGTGGGCGCGAGGACGCGCTCGGCCAGCATCCGGCCCAGCAGGTCGCTCAGCTGCAGGACATGGTCGGCACCGGCGAGGTGCAGGACGTCGACCGCGTCGGGGGAGTGGGCCGTCGCGACCACGATGCCCCGGTCCGTCACCTCCCGGACGGTGAAGGCGACGTTGCTGTTGGCCTGATCACTGCGTGCGGCGACCACCATCGCCGCCCGTTCGACCCGTGCCGCCCGGTAGGTCGCCGGGTCGTCGAGGTCACCCACCATGACCGGACAGCCCTCGTCCTGCAGTGCGGCGGCCTCCTCGACGTCCTCGACGAGCAGGACGTAGGGCATGCCCTGCGTGGCGGCCCGGCGCATCAGCGCGCGTTCCATCGGCGACCGACCGGTCAGCACCAGATGACCGTCGGTGTCCTCCGGCAGCGATCGCGGCGTGCGGGCCTCGCGGACGGCACTGCGCCAGGGGAGGTAGACCAGCTGGATGAAGGTGAAGGGCAACAGGATGAGGATCAGCAGCGCTCCCGTCAGCAGCACCACGACCGAGTACATGCGACCGAGGTCGGAGACGAAGACGATGTCCCCGAACCCGAGCGTGGTCATGGTCACCAGCGTCCAGTAGATCGCCGACCACCAGGTGAACTCACGCCCCTCGACACCGGTCATGATCAGCTGGAAGCCGGCCGCGAAGGCCACCACCGCGACGACGAACACGATCCCGAGTCGGATGATGGAGCGCGCCTGGCCGCCGGTGAGCGGTGCGGCCAGCATGGCCATCATGGTGGCGGCGAACTTCACGTGACCGGGTCCTCGCCGTCGGGGCTCCATTGGCACCGGGACCGTAGCGGTGCCACCGGATGTGGGTGCACGGGACACGTCCGTTAGGGTCCGGCCCATGAGTGCATCCGACCCCGACATCGAGCCCCGACGCGCCGTCGCCGTGCTCGGTGACCGCGTGCTGGTCGCCCCGCCCGACGATGCGGAGCGGCGCACCAAGGGTGGGATCCTGATCCCGGCGACGGCTGCATCGGTGGATCGCAAGGGCATCTGGGGCGAGACCATCGGGGTCGGCCCGCACGTCCGCCAGGTCGGCACCGGCGACGAGGTCCTCTACCTCCCCGAGGATGCGATCGAGGTCGACATCCAGGGCGAGGCCTATCTGATCGTCCGGGAACGTGACGTCCACGCGGTCGCGTCCCCGACGAGCGAGACGGCCACCGGCCTGTACCTCTGAGTCGCTCCCGCCCGCCAGCACGCGGGTAGTAGCCTCGCGGCCCGGGACCGGGTCGACAAGGAGCTGATCGTGAGCGTCGCATCGTCCGCAGCCGTGGGACCACCGCCGGGGATGAAGGTCCGCCTGTCGTCGAACGAGTCACCGTTCGGGCCCTCACCGGCGGCGCTCGAGGCGGCGACCGCGGTGCTCGCGGATGCGCATCTGTATCCCGACGACCAGTCGCTGACCCTGCGCGCGGCCATCGCCGCCGACATCGGCCGCGCTCCCGACGAGGTCGCCGTCGGGACGGGCTCCGCCGCGCTGCTGATGGATGCGATCCCGCACGCGTGTGCGTCCGGCCCGCCGTTCGACGGCCCCGCCGAGGTGCTCGCGTTCGCCCGGTCGTTCGTCGTCTACCGCCTCGCCGCCCGCAACGCCGGCGCCGACTACGTCGAGGTGGCGACCGGCGGACCGGCGACGACCGCCGCCGGCGGGTACGCCCGGGACGTCGACGCCCTGCTCGCGGCGATCACCCCCGCGACCCGGGTCGTCGTGATCGACAACCCGGGCAACCCCACCGGCGTGCATCTCAGCGCCGACGAACTGCTCACCGTCATCGAGGGGGTCCCCGACCACGTCACGGTGATCATCGACGAGGCCTACCACGAGTTCGCGACCGGCCAGCACGGCTACGCCACCGTCGGTGAACTGGGGGTGGACCACCCGCGCCTGCTGGTGCTGCGCACCTTCTCCAAGGCCTACGCCCTGGCGGGGCTGCGGGTCGGGCACGTCAGCGGGCCGGCGGAGCTCATCGCCGCGCTGGACGCCCGCCGGACCCGGTTCAACGTCACCGCCGTCGGACAGGCGGCGGCACTGGCGAGCCTCGGCGACACCGACCACCTCGAGCGGACCGTGGCGGGGACCCTCGAGGGCCGCGCCCGGATGGCGGCCGGTCTGCGCGAGCTCGGTGTGGCCTTCACCGATGGGCTCGGCAACTTCCTGACCATCGAGCTCGGGACGTCCTCCGGTCCGGTCGTCGAGGCCTATGCGGCCCACGGGGTCGGCGTCCGACCGCTGGCGCCCTACGGCATGGACGAACAGATCCGGGTCACCGTCGGTACACCCGCCGAGGTCGACGCGTTCCTCGAGGCGTCCGCGGCGGTGCTCGCACCGGCGTGACCGCCGGGCCGCTGCTGCCGCCCGGGGTGCGTGGTCGTATCGTCCGCCGCACCGTCGTCGCGCCGGGCGGGGCGTCGCCGGTCACGCGGCTCGCCGTCGTGGAGATCGGGCCGGCGCACGCTCCGGCGTGGCTGCTCGCCCCGGGCGCGGGCTCCTCGGCGCACGTCGTCGCCGGTGCCTTCGCCGGCCCCGTGTGCGCGGCTGGCGGCCGACTCGTGACCTACGACCTGCGCGGCCACGGCGCGTCGGGTCCCGCCCCCGATCCGGCGGACCACCACCTCGACGTCGTCGCAGGTGATCTCGCCGCCGTGGCCGCGTCCACCGGCGGCGACATCGAGGTGGTCGGGGGCATCTCGCTGGGTGGCCACGCCGCCGTCCGCGCGGTGGCGGCCGGCCTCCTTGCGGTCCGACCGTCGGCCGTCCTGGCCTGCCTGCCGGCGTTCGCGGAGCCGGTGCCGGCCGGCCATGGCGTCCATGCCGCCATCGCGGCCACAGCCGTCGCACACGGGGTCGAGGGGCTGCTCGACGGGGCCCGCCAGGCTGATGGGCTGCCGCGTTGGTTGCGCACCGCGGTGCTGCGCGATCAGGCGCGGCACGATCCCGCCAGCCTGGTGGCGGCACTGTGGGCGCTCGACGGTGCCGATGCACCCACCGATGCCGAACGGCGGGAACTGGGCCTGCCGCTCGGTGTCGTCGGCTGGCCGGACGATCCGGGCCATCCGCTCCCGGTCGCCGAGCGGTGGGCAGCGAGCGCCGGCCGGGCGGCACTCGTCACCATCACCATGGCCGCGCTGGAGGCCGGGCTCGAACGGCTCGGTCTCGCCGGGCGCGACGCGATCGCGCGTGCGATGCGCTGATCCGCGATGCGCTGACCCGCGATGCGCTGACTCGCCATGCGCTGCCCGTGCCGGCGCTGGCCCGTGCGCCGGTGTCGTTGACAGTCGGTCGACGGCGCGGCAACGTGCGCGCCGACCACGGGTGGCCACGCGGCCATCGACGTCGATGGGGGCCAGGTGGAGATCGGTCTGCTGCTCGTGATCGTGCCGATCATCGGGCTCGCGCTGTTCGCCCTGTGGCTCTACGCGCTGATCGACGCGATCCGGACGCCCGAGGCGTCCTTCCAGACGGGCACGCAGCTGATCTGGGTGATCGTCATCCTGCTGGGCAACGTGATCGGCGCGATCCTCTATCTGCTCATCGGTCGTCCGCGGCGGGCGTGACCGGCGACGTCGAGGTCGGGCCGGGTGGGTCCGTGGGGGCGGACGGGTCCGTGGGGGCGGACGGGTCCGGGGCGGTCGTCGATGTCGCCGCCGCGAACACCACCGGGGCGTCGAACGCGGCGCGCCGGCCGGCCCGCCGCAGGGCCCGCAGGATCGGCCGACCGGTGAGCAGCACCAGGCTCGCGGTGAGGATTGCTCGGGGGACGTCGAACCCCAGCGAGGTCACGAGCGTGAACGCGAGGAAACGACCGAGGTTGTCGAGCACCGGATCGCCGGCGACGAACGCGATGCTCGAACCCTCGCCGATCGCGAACGGCCAGAACGACAGGTTCAGCGCCAGGCCGTAGAACAGTCCGGCGAGCGCCGCGTACCCGGCCAGCAGCGCCAGTTCGGGCCGGCCGCGGGCTCGGGGTAGCAGCCCGGCCCCGGCTCCGACCCAGGCGGCACCGAGCATCTGAAACGGCAGCCAGGGACCGACACCGGCGGTGATCAGCGCGGAGCTGAACAGGGTGGTGGCACCGAGCACGAACCCGAAGCCGGGCCCGTAGGCCCGCCCGGCGAGCACCAGCAGGAAGAACACCGGCTCGAACCCGGCGACACCGGTGCCGAGCGGGCGCAGTGCTGCGCCGACCGCCGCGAGCACGCCGAGCATCGCGACCGTCTTGGCGTCCATGCCGCCCTCGGACAGCTCGGCCAGCACCACGCCGAGCAGCAACGGCAGCAGCAGCGCGAACAGCAACGGCGCATCCCGCGCGTGCGCCAGTCCGGAACCCGGATCGGCCAGCAGGGGCCAGCCGAAGGCGACGACACCGACCACCGAGACGAGCACCAACGCGGCGGTGGACCGCGGCCGCAGCCGCAGCACGCCGGCGCGCTCCGATCGCGCCGCTCGAGTGGCGCGCCCTGGTCCCTTCGCGCGCCCTGGTCGCTTCGCGCGCTCCGGTCGCGTCGCGCCCGGCGACGTGGTCGCGGAGGTGGGGCCGGACGTGGGGTCGCTCACGAGGCGGCCTCCAGCCCGGCGCGGACCTGTTCGACGGTCAGGAACGGCAGCGGGGCCAGGATCTTGGCGACCTGGGGTGCGAAGGCCGGGGAGCCGACCACCACGTCGCCGGTCGGGCCGTCGACGACGATCTCCCCGTCGGCGATCACGATCGTGCGGGTGGCCACCGCGGCGGCCAGTTCCACGTCGTGGGTGGCGAGCACGATGGCGCGCCCCTCGGCCGCGAGGGCCCGCAGCACGGCGACCAGCCGACGTTTCGCGCCGTAGTCCAGGCCGCGGGTCGGCTCGTCGAGCAGCAGCAGCGGCGGGTCCGCGCTGAGCACCAGTGCCAGGACCAGACCGAGCCGCTGCCCCTCGGACAGATCACGGGGATGCTGCTGCGGGTCGAGTCCCGGGACCAGCCGCTCCAGCAGCGCCGCGGTGTGACCGGCGGGCCGGCCACCGTCGCGGTCGGAGGCGGTGCACTCGGCGGCGATGGTGTCGGCGTAGAGCAGATCGGCCGGATCCTGGGGCACCAGCCCGACGCGGCTGATCAGCTCCCGCGGTTTGAGCGTGGTCGGGTCGGCCTCGCCGAGCCGGGCCGCACCGTCGTCGAGGGTGATCAGCCCGGTCAGCGCGCGCAGCAACGTCGACTTGCCGGCCCCGTTGCGGCCCATCAGCGCCAGGATCTCACCGCTCGCCAGGGCCAGGTCCACGTCACGCAGGGCCACGACCGGTCCGTAGCGCACCCGGGCGGCGGTGAGCCGGGCCGCGACCCCGGCGTCCGCGTCCAGCGCCCGCAGTGGTGGCGGTGTGGGCGGGGTGCGGTCCCCGAGCCGGGTCCGCAGGTCACCGACCCGGCGGCGGGCGTCACGGATCGTCAACGGCAGGGGCGACCATCCGGCCAGACGCCCGAGCTCGACCACGGGTGGGGCGATGGGGGTGGTCGCGAAGATGTCGGCGGGAGCGCCCACCTCGATGCGGGCACCGTCGCCGGGCAGGTGCACGACCCGGTCGGCGTACTGCACGACCCGTTCGAGTCGGTGTTCGGCCAACACCACGGTGATGCCGAGATCGTGGACGAGGCGTTGCAATGCGGCCAGGACCTCCTCGGCGGCCGGTGGGTCGAGCGCCGAGGTCGGTTCGTCCAGCACCAGCACCGACGGGTGGGCGGTGAGCACCGAGCCGATGGCGACCCGTTGGCGCTGCCCGCCGGAGAGCTGGTCCAGCGGCCGGTTGCGCAGCTCCACCAGCCCGAGCAGATCCAGGGTCTCCTCGACGCGGCGGCGCATGATGTCGGGCGCGAGTCCCAGCGACTCCATGCCGTAGGCGAGCTCCTCCTCGACGACGTCGGTCACGAAGCCGGCCCGTGGGTCCTGCCCGACGACACCGACGAGGTCGGCCAACTCGCGGGGCGGGTGGGTGGCGGTGTCGCGCCCGCCCACCCGGACGTGACCGTGCAGCGTGCCGCCGGTGAAGTGCGGCACGAGGCCGTTGATCGTCTTCAGCAGCGTGGACTTGCCGCTGCCGGTCTGCCCGACGACGAGGCACAACTCACCCTCGGGGATGACGAGATCGACATCGACGAGCGTGGGCGTCGCCGCGCCGTCGTAGCGGACCGTGACGTGGTCGAACTCGATCATGCGACCACCCGATCCGACGACGGCGAGGTGGCGGTCGAGGTCGGCTGCGCCGGGGTCGTGGCCGTGGTGGTGGCCGGTGCGCGCACCGGGCGGTCGGGCGGTTCGGGGGTCAGCCAGGCCGGCAGGGCGGCCACGCCGAGCCCGGCGGTGGCCAGCGCCGGCAGCGGGATGGCCAGCACCGGCAGCACCTCGGGGCGCAGCGCACCCGGGTCGATCAGGCCCGTGACGATCGAGGTGACGGCGGCCACGATGCCGGCGGCGGTGATCAGCCACTCGGGACCGGCGAACGGGTCGGGCCGGTAACGGGTGCGCTGCACGCCGCGTCCGGCGAGCAGCATCCCGGCGGTGGCGACCAGCACCCCGAGCAACAGCAGGGGTAGCCCGAGCCAGGCCGGTCCGGTCGCGTCGAGCAGGCCGTAGAGCCCGAGCACCACGCCGCCGAGGCCGGCCAGACTCAGGACCGCGGTCAGCCGCCGGAGCCCGGGGGCGACGTCCGCCCGTCGCCCGTAGCCGCGGGAGTCCATCGCGGCGGCCAGTGCCAGCGAGCGTTCCAACGCGTCCTCGAGGACCGGCATCGCGACGGTCAGCAGGCTCCGGGGGCCGCGGTCCGGGCGACCACGTAGCCGTCGGGCGGCCCGGATGCGCTGGACCGAGCCAACCAGCGACGGGGCGAACGACAGGGCCACGACCACGGCGACACCCATCTCGTACAGCGCCGCCGGTGCGCTCGCGAGCAGCCGTTTGGGGTTGGCCAGTGCGTTCGCGGCACCGATGCAGGCGAGCACGGTCGCGAGCCGCAGCCCGTCGACCAGCGCGTTGGCCAGCGCCAGGTCGGTGACGACGCCACCCAGGGTGACGCCGGCCGCCCAGGCGGGCAGCGGGACCTCGGGCAGATCGACCAGGACTCGTCCCGGGGTGCTCGCCCCGAAGATCGTCTGGGCCAGGACCCGGATCGCGATCACGATCAGCCCGAGTTTGAGGAACAGCCCGAACGAGCGCGCCCACGGGGCGGTCGTCCGGCGGGTGGTGACCACCGTCCCGGCCACCGCCAGGATCAGGACCAGCAACAGGGGGTTGGTGGTCCGCGAGGCGGCGGCGGCGAGCCCGATGGCCCAGACCCACCACGCGCCGGGATGCAGCGCACGCGGCAGGGCGCGGTGTCGGGCCATCACGCGTCCGCCCGGGGTCGTCGTTGCCAACCGACGACGCCAGCCAGCACCGCCAGCAGCACCAGCACGATCACGAGCCCGGGCACACCACCGCCGGTGTCGTCGCGCAGGGCCAGGGCGTCGGTCGTCGTCGCGTCGTCGTCGGCTGCGGCCGGATCACCGTCGTCATCGGTCGGCGGGGCGGCGTCGTCGGCGTCGTCGGCGTCGTCGGCGGTGAGCCGGTCGCGGTCCGGGTCCCCGCCGCGGTCGCCGTCGGCCTGCTCCCGGTCGCGGTCGTCGTCGGACGATTCGTCGGTGGGGTCGTCGGCCGGTTCGTCGCTGGTCGGTTCGGTGCTCGACCCGGCGTCCGACACGTCGCCGGACGACGGTGCGTCGGACGGATCCGACGTGCCGGCACCGGCGTCGTCGCTGGATGAGGACCCGCTGGACGACGACCCGGCGGAGCCGGAGCCGTCGGTGGACGAACCCGCCGAGCCCGTACTGCCCGAGCCCGTACTGCCCGAGCCCGTACTGCCCGAGCCGGAGCCACCTGATCCGGAGCCACCGGACGCGGTGCCACCCGCGCCGTCGCCCGACCCCGTGGATCCGCTGCCGCTGCCGGCGTCGGTGTCGTCGGCCGGTGGGGCCGCGGGAGCGGGTGCCGGAGGTGGTGTGCCGGGTGGGGCGTTGCCGTCACCGAAACGCCAGCCCTCGACGGTGCCGGGCGCGGGATTCCGGTTGGCGGCACCCGTGGTCGCGTAGGTCCACGACCCACCGGCCGGGGCATGCCAGTAGGACCAGTAGGCGTCGGCCGGGGCCATGTTGCACGGGTCGGGTCGGCGGTCGAGCGTGCAGACGAAGCCGGGTTGATTGGGTACGAACCCCACGGCGAAGCCCGCCTGCTGCAGGGCCGCGACCCCGTTGGCCGGGTCGCCGGGGGCACACCGGGTGCTGAGCGAGCCACCCGCCGCCCGGGCGTCGACCACGACCCAGACCCCGTCACAGGCGTCCTGTGCCGTGGCCGGGGTCGTACGCGCGTCGAGGCCGGCGACGGCCAGCAGCGCCAACGCGGTGAGCAGGGCCCCGAGGGCAGCCGGCACGCGGCCGCCGGACACGGGCGCGCGATGCGCCTGTCCCGACGGCCCCGTGGAGGTGCTCAATCGCGTGACCGGACCAGCTGCAGGCGCAGCCCGAGTCCGAGGGCGAGGAGCAGCCCGCCGAGCAGCAGACTCGCGACGAGCAGCCAGTCGGTCGAGGGCGAGGTGCCCGCGTCGACACCGGTCGGCTGCGGGGTCTCGCGACCATCGTCGGCGACGGCCTCACGCTCGTCGTCCGACTCCTCGACCTGCTCGACCTCGTCGGTCCCGTCGGCGTCGTCGACCGGTGCGTCGACCGGTGCCTCGACCGGCGCGAAGACCGGCACGTCCGTGCTGGACCCGGAGGAGCTCAGCGTGGCGAGGTCGGCACCGACGAGTCCGAGAATGGCCTGGCTCGTGGCCAGCTCGACCAGGCCGCGGTCGTCGGTGTTGAACGGGATGGCACCGGGGGAGTCGCTGTCCGGTCCGTCCTGGATCCCGAGGATCCAGTCCCGCGCGGCCTCGGCGGCCGCATCCTGACCACGCAGGCTGAACGCCGCCGCGGCCAGACCCGTCGAGTTGCTGTTCACGCCGTCGGCTGACGCGAAGCTGCCGTCGTCGGCCTGCGTGACGGCCAACCAGCTGACCGCTTCATCCGCTGCGGCGGTCTCACCGACCGCCAGCAGCGCCTGGACGGCGAAGCCGGTCGTGTCCACCGACGAGGTGCAGGTGTCGGGGTCGGCCGCGGCGTCGAACGACGACGGGATCCCACCATCGGGGCAGGCACTGTCGGCCAGGGCGGCCACGGCCGCTGGTGACGGGTCGACCCCGTCGGCGCGGTGCAGAGCCAGCACCGCCAGCGACTGGGTCAGCGGGGTGGAGAAGTCACCGAAGTCGCCGGTGTCGGTGAACCGGCCGACGAGACCGTCGGCCTCGTCGGTGACCTCGCGACCGAGCAGCTGGGTCACGAGGTCGTCACCCGCCGCGTCACGGGGATCACGATCGGCGACCTCCAGGGCCAGGATGAGCTTGGCGGTCGCCCCGGCGTAGGTCGCGTCGTCGGCGTCGAAACCCTCGCCGCGGGTGTAGGGGCCGACCTGGGTCGTGAGCCAGTCGGTGATGGCGACCTGGGTGTCGGCCGCGACCCCGACGGCGGCCAGCGCGAACAGCACGTCGATCGTCGGACCGGTGGACGGTCCGAACTCGGAGCCGACGGCCGGGTCGTCGGTGAGGGCACCGACGAGCCAGCCGGCGGCGGCCTCGGCCGGATCCTCGGTGGTGACGGTGTCGGCCGCGGCGAGCGTGGCCGGGAGCATGGTGGCAGCCAGGACGAGCGCGACCAGGGCGCTGAGCCGGCGGTGGATGGAACGTGTCAAGTGACGTGCCTCTCGAGAGCGATCCGTGACGGGCAAGCCCGCACGGACCGCCACGAACGACAACGTCCTCCGATGTCGGTCGCACGCGGGGCGCACGGTGACATGGAGGACGGACGCTCGGGCGGTGATCGCCCGGGCTCCGCCCCGCAGACCTCGACGGTGAATGGAGCCGCTCGCCACTCGTCAGGCATTCCGACTCATCGCCTGGCACGCGCCCTGGGGGCTCGTGGACGACCTACGGTTGCGGGTCAGCGCCGGTATCCGACCGGTCTTTCCCTGCCGAGTGGTGTTCGGTTGTGTGGACGACGTCGCCGCCGACCACGGGCGGGACCCAACCACACGCCGCGCCCGGGAGCAACATCCGGTCCCCGCGGCCCCGTGGTCGCGCGTTCCGTCGGACGTTCACCCGCTCGCGCGGGCCATGACCGCGCGCGCCACGCGTGAGGTCGGCCGGCGGCCGAGCTGCTCGGACATCCACACGGTGGTCGCCAGCAGCGCATCGAGGTCGACCCCGGTGGCCACCCCGGACCCGTGCAGGGCATAGACCAGATCCTCCGTGGCGAGGTTGCCGGTCGCGCCGGCGGCGAACGGACAGCCGCCGAGGCCACCCGCGGACGTGTCGGCGACCCGGACGCCGGCCTCGAACGCCGCCAGGGTGTTGGCCAGTCCCTGGCCGTAGGTGTCGTGCATGTGGACCGCCAGGCGATCGACCAGGACCTGCGGCGCGAGCTGGTCGATCAGGTGCTGGATCTGGCCCACGGTGCCCACGCCGATCGTGTCGCCGAGCGACACCTCGTCGCAGCCGAGCTCGAACAGCGACACCGTGACCCGGGCGACGTCGTCGACCGGGACCTCGCCCTGGTAGGGGCAGCCGCACACCATCGACACGTATCCACGGACCCGGACGCCCGCCTCACCGGCGCGGGCGATCACCGGTGCGAACATGTCGAGGCTGGCGGCGATCGACCGGTTGAGGTTGCGTTCGCTGAACGCCTCGGAGGCGGCGGCGAACACGGCGATCTCCTCCGCCCCGGCCTCGAGCGCCCGTTCGAGGCCGATCTCGTTGGGCACGAGCACCGGGTAGCGCACCCGCGGTTGGCGGGTGATCCCGGCCAGGACCTCCGTGCCGTCGGCGAGCTGCGGCACCCAGTCGGGGCGGACGAACGACGTGGCCTCGACCACGGTCAGTCCCGTCCGCGACAGGCGGTCGATGAAGCCGATCTTGACGTCGGTGGGCACGGTCTGGGCTTCGTTCTGCAACCCGTCGCGCGGACCGACCTCCACGATGGTGACGTGCTCGGGCAGTTCCATCACGGACCTCCGTCGCCTGGCTCGGTCGCGTCGGACGTCGGCGCGTCGCCCGCATCGGTATCCGGGTCGAACTCGAGCAGCACCGTTCCGGCGTCGACGGCGTCCCCGGTCCGGACGTGGACCGCGGACACGGTGCCGGCGACCGGGGCCAGCACCGGATGCTCCATCTTCATGGCCTCGACGACGACCAGGCTGGCCCCGGCCGCCACCCGGGTGTCGGGCTCGACGTCGACGCGCAGCACCGAACCGGGCATGGGGGCGGTGAACGACGCGCGTCCGGCCGGCGCGGTGACGTCCGCGTGCCGGGTGGGCGCGACGAGCTCCAGCCGATGGGTGCCGGTCGCCCCGTGGACCCAGACCCGGGGCAGTGGAGGCTCGTCGACCAGTTCGGCGCGGGGCGTGAGCGGCAGGGTCGTCGTCACGCCGTCCTCGACGGTCTCGAGCCGGTCGTCGCGTCGACGGACATGCCGGCGCACGGTCGCGCCGCCGGCTGTCCGCAGCTCGATCGGCCAGCCGCCACCGCCGGCCGGCCGCACCGGTCCGAGCCGTGCCCACGGGTCGGCAGCGGACCGGCGGTCGCGGTCGATGGCGACGGCGGCGAGCGCCGCATGGATCGTCGCGTCGTCGGGTGCCGGTGGCCGCCACCCGTCGAGGTGGTCACCCAGGAACCCGGTGGTCAGCTCGCCGGTCGCGAACGCGGGCACGTCGGCGATGGCCCGCAGCAGCGTCACATTGGTCACGACCCCGCGGACGCTGACCTCGGCGAGGACCTCCCGCAGGCGCTCGACGGCGGCAGCGCGACTCGCGGCGTGCACGATCAGTTTGGCGAGCATCGGGTCGTAGTGCGTGGTGACCTCGGTGCCGACCTCGATACCGCTGTCGAAGCGGACGTCGTGCGCCGTCGGGACCTCCAGTGCGTGCACCTTGCCGGTCTGGGGCAATTGCTCGACCGGATCCTCGGCGTAGAGGCGGACCTCGATGGCGTGCCCGTCGGCGCGGACGTCGTCCTGGGTGACCGGGAGTTCCCCACCCGCGGCGATGCGCAGCTGCCAGGCGACCAGGTCGAAACCGGTGATCAGTTCGGTGACCGGGTGTTCGACCTGCAGGCGGGTGTTCATCTCCAGGAAGGCGAAGGTCGGCTCGGGGTCGTCCAGCGTGGTGCCGTCCAGGAGGAACTCGACGGTGCCGGCACCTTCGTAGCCGACCTCCGCCGCGGCGGTCACCGCGGCCGTACCCATGCGCTCGCGCAGGGCTGCGTCGAGGGCGGGGGAGGGGGCCTCCTCGACGAGCTTCTGGTGCCGACGCTGGATCGAGCACTCACGCTCGAGCAGGTGGATGACGTGCCCATGCTGGTCACCGAAGACCTGGACCTCGACGTGGCGGGGGGCGGCGATCAACCGCTCGAGGATGACGCGGTCGTCGCCGAACGCGGCCTTCGCCTCACGGCGTGCCCCGGTGAGTGCGGCGCGCAGTTCGGCCGGGTCGTGCACGGCGCGCATCCCCTTGCCCCCACCGCCGGCCACGGCCTTGACGAGCAACGGGAAACCGACGTCCGCGGCGGCACGGACCAGCGCCTCGTCGTCGAGCGTGTCGTCGTCCTGCCCGGGCACCACCGGGACACCGGCGGCGGCCAGGCGACGTTTGGCGGCCGCCTTGTCGCCCATCAACTCGATCACCTCGGGCGACGGACCGATGAAGGTCAGTCCGGCGGCGCGCACCGCGCGGGCGAATCGTGCATTCTCGGCGAGGAAGCCGTAACCCGGATGCACCGCGTCACAGCCCGTGTCCACCGCCGCGGCGACGATCCGGTCGACGTCGAGGTAGCTCGCGACGGCCGGTGGTGGGCCGATGCGTACGGCGAGGTCGGCATCGGCGACATGGGGGGCGTCACGATCGGCATCGCTGTGGACCGCGACGGTTTCGATGTCGAGGTCGCGGCAGGTGCGCATGACCCGCCGCGCGATCTCCGAGCGGTTGGCGACCAGCACGCGCTTGAACACGCCGAACTCCCGGTTGTGTCGACGGTCCCGGCCCGACGCACGACGGCCCGGGGCGGGGTTCGCCGGACGCTAGCAGTGGCCGACGATCCGACGGTCGTCGCCATCCACCTCCCGTGCGCACCTCGATCGACGTGGTCGCCGACCGGGCAGCCGTCACATCCGGAACACGCCGTAGGACGGCCGTTCGATCGGGGCGTTGAGGCTGGCAGCCAGCGCCAGGCCGAGGACGTCGCGGGTCGCGGTCGGCTCGATCACGCCGTCGTCCCACAGTCGGGCGGTCGCGTGGTACGGGCTGCCCTGCGCCTCGTAGGTGGCGCGGATCGGGTCCTTGAAGGCCTCCTCGTCGTCCGCCGACCACGCGTCACCCGCTGCCTCGATGCCGTCGCGGCGGACCGTCGCGAGCACGGTGGCGGCCTGCTCGCCACCCATGACCGAGATGCGGGCGTTGGGCCACATCCACAGAAAGCGCGGGTCGTAGGCACGGCCGCACATCGCATAGTTGCCCGCCCCGAACGACCCACCGATGACGACCGTGAACTTCGGGACCGTGGAGCAGGCCACCGCGGTGACCAGCTTGGCCCCGTCCTTGGCGATCCCGCCGGCCTCGTAGTCCCGGCCGACCATGAAGCCGGAGATGTTCTGCAGGAACACCAGTGGGATGCCGCGCTGGTTGCACAGCTCGATGAAGTGGGCGCCCTTCTGCGCCGACTCGCGGAACAGGATCCCGTCGTTGGCGACGATGCCGACCGGGATGCCGTGGATGCGGGCGAATCCGCACACCAGCGTCTCGCCGTAGAGGTCCTTGAAGCCGTGGAACCGTGAGCCGTCGACGATCCGGGCGATGACCTCACGCACCGGATAGGGCTGGCGCACGTCCGCGGGGACGATCCCGTAGAGCTCGTCCGGGTCGTGCAGGGGGAGCTCGGGCTCGTGCA
>LFIK01000144.1_pt1 | contig 48571 bp, 45 predicted proteins | sample 643401 | NCBI WGS metagenome assembly LFIK01 (sample SAMN03777447, study PRJNA286221) | soda lake metagenome | biome: soda lake; feature: Kulunda steppe; material: water; isolation source: sample T5-Br brine of Lake Tanatar-5 | place: Russia: Kulunda steppe | collected 2010-07
AACCGTCGACCGTAGACCGTAAACCGTCGACCGTAGACCGTAAACCGTCGACCGTAGACCGTAAACCGTCGACCGTAGACCGTAAACCGTCGACCGTAGACCGTCGACCGTCGACCGTAAACCGTCGACCGTCGACCGTAGACCGTCGACCGTAGACTGTCGACCGTCGACCGTCGACCGTAAACCGTCGCCCGTCGACCGAAATCAGGATGAGTAGACAGACAGAATCAGACGATTACCATGCAGTTATCAACCTCAACAGGAGACGAACATGAAGTACCTCCACACCATGCTGCGCGTCAGCAACCTGGACGACACACTGGATTTTTTCTGCAACAAGCTGGGCCTGGTGGAGACCCGCCGCAAGGACAACGAGAAGGGTCGTTTCACTCTGGTATTTCTGGCCACCGCAGAAAACGAACCGGAAATCGAACTGACCCACAATTGGGACCCGGAGACCCTCTCCGGCGGCCGCAACTTCGGCCATCTGGCCTACGCCGTCGACAACATCTACGAGATGTGCCAACACCTGAAAGACAGCGGTGTCACCATCCTGCGCCCGCCGCGGGACGGCCGCATGGCCTTTGTGCGCTCCCCTGACGACATCTCCATTGAACTACTGCAGAAGGGTGACGCTCTGGAACCCATGGAGCCCTGGGCGTCCATGGAGAACACAGGCACCTGGTAAGGCCCCCGTAACTCACGGTCCGCCCTGTATATGGCATGCCAGCCCCAAACTGGCGTACAATGGCGGGCCTGTAGAGATCACTGTCTATCACCAACCGAAGGAAGATGCCCGAATGCGAGCCAGTCGGTACCTCAGCGCCACCGTCAAGGAAACCCCGGCAGATGCCGTCATTGTCAGTCACCAATTGATGCTTCGCGCCGGTATGGTGCGGAAACTGGCATCAGGCCTCTACAACTGGCTGCCTACCGGCCTGCGGGTACTGCGCAAGGTAGAACGCGTGGTGCGCGAAGAAATGGACCGCTCGGGCGCTCAGGAAGTATTGATGCCCTGCGTGCAGCCCGCCGAGCTCTGGCAGGAAAGCGGACGTTACGACGACATGGGCCCCCTCATGATGAAGATGAAGGACCGGCACGGCCGCGACTTCGTATTCGGTCCTACCCACGAAGAAGTGATCACCGATGTCGTGCGCGATGAGTTGACCAGCTACAAACAGTTGCCGGTCAATTTCTATCAGATCCAGACCAAGTTTCGCGACGAGTTCCGGCCGCGCTTTGGCGTCATGCGTGCCCGCGAGTTCACCATGAAGGACGCCTACTCCTTCCATATTTCTCCCGACTCACTGCAGGACGAATACGACAACATGTACGACACCTATTGTCGCATATTCGACCGGCTGGGCCTGGACTACCGCCCCGTACTGGCCGATACCGGCGCCATGGGCGGACGGGCATCCCACGAATTCCAGGTACTCGCCGACTCGGGGGAAGACTACATCGCCTTTTCGGACACCAGCAGCTATGCCGCCAATATCGAAATGGCCGAAGCCCTGGCGCCCGGTAGTGAGCGACCCGCACCGTCCGACGATCTCCGCTTGGTGGACACACCGGACGCGCGCACCATCGAGCAACTGGTCGACCAGTTCGATCAGCCCATCGAGAAAACCGTGAAAACCCTGGTAGTAGAGGCCGAAGAGGATGTAGAAAGCGGACTCATCGCCCTGCTCGTGCGCGGCGACCACGAACTGAACGACGTCAAGGCCGAGAAACTGCCCCAGGTCAAAGCACCCCTCACCCTGGCGAGCGAGGAAAAGATCCGCCAGGCCATCGGTGCCGGCCCGGGTTCGCTGGGTCCGGTGAAGCTGAACATCCCCATGGTCATCGACCGCACCGTCAGTGTCATGAGCGATTTCGGGGCCGGCGCCAACGAGGACGGCAAGCACTGGTTCGGCATCAATTGGGAACGGGATGTTGCCCTGCCCGAGGTGGCCGACCTGCGCAGCGTGGTGGCAGGCGACCCCAGCCCGGACGGCCAGGGGCGGCTGCGCATTGCCAAGGGCATTGAAGTGGGTCATATATTCCAGTTGGGCAGCAAGTACTCGGAAGCGCTGAACGCCCGGGTGCTGGACGAAAACGGCAAAACCCAGGCCATGAACATGGGCTGCTACGGCATTGGCGTGTCGCGCATTGTGGCCGCCGCCATCGAGCAGAACCATGACGAACGGGGCATCATCTGGCCTGATGCCCTGGCTCCCTTCCATATCGGCATCGTACCCCTGAATGCCCACAAGTCCCCGGCTGTCATGGCCCAGGCCGAGTCGCTGTACAAGGCCCTGACGGACGCCGGTTACGAAGTTCTGCTGGACGACCGGGACAAGAAGACCAGCCCGGGCGTCAAGTTTGCCGACATGGAACTGATGGGTATTCCCCATCGCCTGGTCATCAGTGACCGCGGATTGGAGGCAGGACAGGTGGAATACAAGTACCGCCGCGCCGAAGACAAGGAAGACTGGGCACTGGACGACGCACTGCCCGAACTCAAACGCCGTGTTCAGTTTCTGTAAAACGGTGGCGGTACAGATACATAAAATGCGTAACCCTGCTATTCTCAATACAGGGTCACGCCAGCCAGAGCACGTGACCCGATCGCCTGATCTTTGAAGGGCATGAAGGAGAATGAGATGATCAAGACCGATGAAAAAACCGTCGCACAGTACATGGTGCACAGCACCACCACTATCCATCAGGACGCGGCGGTCTCCCAGGCCGTGCAGCTTCTGCTCAAGAGTGGACTGCCGGGCTGTGCTGTAGTGGACGACAAGCGCAAGGTTGTCGGCTTTGTGTCGGAACAGGATTGTCTGAAACACATGCTGGAAGGCAGGTATCACCAGTCCGAGTCCAGACTGGTGCGGGAAGTCATGAGTCAACCCGTGCTGAGCGTCGATCCCAACATGGATATCGCCGAGCTGGCACAGATGATGGCCGGGCCCAAACCCACCATCTACCCGGTCATAGAACGGGGCAAGCTGCTCGGTGAAATACGTCGTAACGATGTGTTGCGTGCACTCTTTGAGGCCCATTAACAGCTTCCGATTCGGCCGGGCCACTGATCAGGCCTGGCCCGCCCTCCCCGATCATCAAATCCGCTTCTTTACAGGGGTCGCCCACTGGGTAAACGGTTCCGTTTTAAGTACACTATGGGGACTATTCAGCTGTAAAAGATACGGAACCCATGCTACCCAGTCTGTCCACGCCCGAGACACTGAACGAGACCTACCAGGCCTTTCTCGACGCTCTGAAGGATACTGGCTTCAGCGGTGAAATAGACGCCGACCATGCGTCGCGTACAGCCCTGTCCACAGACAACTCCATTTATCAGGTATTGCCCCAGGCGGTTGTCTTCCCTCGCCATACCGAGGATGTACAGCGCCTGGCGCGGCTGGCCGACCAGACCCCCTTCACTGACATTGTACTCAGCCCGCGTGGTGGCGGCACCGGTACCAACGGCCAGTCACTCACGGACGGCATCGTGGTAGACCTGTCGCGGCACATGAACAGGATCCTGGAGATCAACGCAGAAGAAGGCTGGGTCCGGGTACAGACCGGCGTGGTCAAAGACCAGCTCAACACAGCGCTCAAGCCTCACGGACTGTTTTTCGCCCCTGAGCTCTCCACCAGCAACCGGGCAACCCTGGGCGGCATGATCAACACTGACGCCAGCGGCCAGGGCTCGGTGCGCTATGGCAAGACCCGGGATCACGTGCTGGCACTGACCACCGTGCTGGGCGACGGCAGCCTGCTCGAGACCGCGCCCCTCTCAGAGGACGGCTTGTCGCAGGCCTGCGATCTGCCAGGGCGAACAGGCGAGATACACCGTACCTTGCAGCGCATCGATCGTGATCAGAAACAACTGATTCGGAATATCTTTCCCCCGCTCAATCGCTGCCTGACCGGATATGACCTGGCCCACATCCGGGACGATCAGGGGCAGTTCAACCTGAACAACATTCTCTGTGGCTCTGAAGGCACCCTGGGTTTCATCACCGAGGCACGTCTCAATGTGCTGCTCATTCCCAAAACCTCAGCACTGGTGAATGTGTTCTACGACAGTTTCGAGGGCTCGTTGCGCGACGCCCAGGGTCTGATGCAACAGAACCCGACTTCCATCGAGACCGTGGACGACATCGTGCTGGATCTCGCCAAGAGCGATATCGTCTGGACTTCCGTGGCCGACTATTTCCCTGACAGTGCCGGCGACATCCGGGGCGTCAACCTGGTGGAGTACACCGCTGATACACAGGAAGAGCTGGATGCTCAACTGAGCACCATGCAACGCCACCTGGACTCGGTCAAAGGCCAGCCCGGCCAGTGCACCGGGTACACCATTGCCCGGGGCACCGGTGAGGTAAACAAGATCTGGGGTATGCGCAAGCGGGCGGTGGGCCTGCTGGGCAACGCCCAGGGCGAAGCCCGGCCCATTCCCTTTGTGGAAGACACGGCGGTGCCACCGGAGCATCTGGCCGACTTTATCATGGCCTTTCGGGCGATTCTGGACAAAAACAATCTGCGCTATGGCATGTTCGGTCACGTGGACTGTGGTGTCCTGCACGTACGCCCAGCACTGGACATGAAAGACCCGGCACAGGCCGCCCGGATACGCCCCATCACGGAAGCCGTGGTGGCGCTGATTCGTGAATACGGCGGACTGCTCTGGGGTGAGCATGGCAAGGGGGTAAGGTCCGAGTTCTCCCCGGAGTTCTTCGGTGACCTGTACCCGTCACTGCAGGCCGTGAAAGCGGCTTTCGACCCACGTAATCAATTGAATCCGGGGAAGATTGCCACGCCGGACGACGGCTCACAGTTGCTTAAAATCGATCAGGTAACCACCCGGGGCGAGCTGGATCGCACCATTCCCGTTACCCAGTGGGAGCAGTACGCCTCTGCCGTCTACTGTAACGGCAACGGCGCCTGCCACAACTGGAATCCCAATGATTACATGTGCCCCTCCTGGAAACTGACCCGGGACCGGCGCCAGACCCCCAAGGGTCGAGCCTCCCTGATTCGGGAATGGCTGCGCCAGCTGAATGCGCGCGGTGTGAGCAGCACGGAACTGACAGAGCAGGCCCGCAACCAGAACTTTCTCACCAGTCTGCCCGGGCGTGCCTGGCGGACCCTGAAACGCTCCGAAGATGATTACAACCAGGCCCTCCATGACAGCTTCATGGGCTGTCTGGCCTGCAAGTCGTGCTCCGGCCAGTGCCCGGTCAAGGTCGACGTGCCCACATTCCGGGCGAAATTCCTGGAAGTCTACTACAGCCGTTATCTCAGACCGCTCAAGGATTACTTCATCGGCGGTCTGGAGTATGTCATTCCCTGGCTGGCCAAAGCGCGGCCCGTTTACAACATCCCCATGTCACTGGCGCCGGTCAAATGGTTGCTCAAACACGGTGCCGGCATGGTGGACAGCCCGCTGATCAGCCGCACATCCCTGTCACGGGCCCTGCGCCAGCGCGGCATTCCACTGGCCACGGTGCACACCCTGGCCGCGCTCACCGAAGACGAGCGCGAGCGCTCGGTGATCATTGTTCAGGACGCGTTCACCAGCTTCTTTGATACCGACACCGTGGTCGATGTGCTGGACAGCTTTCGGGCTCTCGGCTTCAATCCGCTGGTCATGCCTTTCCTGCCCAACGGCAAGCCCCTGCACGTCCACGGGTTTCACAACGCCTTTGCCCGGGCGGCAAAACAGCAGGCCCTCTGGCTGCGCGGCCTGTCGGCCCATGATCTGCCCTTTGTAGGCATCGACCCCAGCATGGTTCTGGCCTTCCGCTCGGAGTACCGGGCGCTGCTGGGGGCCGACGCCGTACCCGACGTCCTGTTGCCGCAGGAGTACCTGGCTACACGACTACCGCCGAACCAGAAACCCACAGATTCGGACACCCCTACCTGGTACCTGCTGGGGCATTGCACCGAAAGCACGAACGCGGCGGCCAGCATCAAGCAGTGGCAGCAGGTGTACAAAGCGCTTGGCCTCAACCTGGAAGTCCTGAGTGTCGGCTGCTGCGGCATGGCCGGCACCTATGGCCACGAGACGCGCAACCGCGCCAACAGTGAAGGCATCTACGATCTGTCCTGGCGCTCCATTGTGGAAAACCCCGATTACCGAAACCGTCTGGTGGCCACCGGCTATTCATGCCGCAGCCAAAGCCAGCGGCTGTCGGCTGCGACACTGCCGCATCCACTGACGGCACTGAAACACACATTGACACAGACAACCAAGGAACTTGCATGACCCACTGGACCCCCAGCTCCTGGCGCGACAAAACCGCCCTCCAGATGCCCACCTACACCGACCAGGCAGCGCTGGCGGACGTCGAGAGCCGTTTGCGCTCACGACCTCCCATGGTATTTGCCGGCGAAGCGCGCCAATTGCGCACGGATCTCGCCGAAGTGGCCAATGGCGATGCGTTTCTGCTTCAGGGTGGCGACTGTGCCGAGAGCTTCCATGAGTTTCATGCCGATCACATCCGTGACACCTTTATGGTCATGCTGCAAATGGCGGTGGTACTCACGTTCGGCGGTCAGCGCAAGGTGGTCAAGATCGGCCGCATGGGCGGACAGTTTGCCAAGCCACGCTCCGGCGATACCGAAACCATAGGCGATGTGACTCTGCCCAGTTATCGCGGCGACATCATCAACGGCTTCGGCTTTACGGAAGAAGAGCGTACGCCGGATCCGGAACGTATGTACAAGGCCTACGAGCAATCAGTTGCCACGGTCAATCTCTTGCGCGCGTTCGCTCAGGGCGGCCTGGCCGATCTGCATCAGGTTCACAAGTGGAACCTGGGCTTTATCGACAAAACGCCCAATGCCGAGCGCTATCAAAAGATGGCCGATCACATCGACGAGACCCTCTCGTTCATGAGTGCCTGTGGCATCAATCCCGACAACACGCCACAGATCCGGGAGACCCAGTTCTACACCTCCCACGAAGGCCTGTTGCTGAACTACGAGGAAGCCTTCACCCGCCAGGATACACTGACCGAAAAGTGGTACGACACCTCGGCGCACATGATCTGGATCGGCGATCGCACACGCCAGCCCGACGGCGCCCATGTCGAGTTCTGCCGGGGCATCCACAACCCCTTGGGACTGAAAGTCGGCCCCTCCACCCGTGACGAGGATCTGATTCACCTGATCAATACCCTGAATCCGCACAATGACCCCGGGCGTCTGAATCTGATCGTGCGCATGGGAGACGAGCACATTGCCGAGCACTTCCCGCGGCTGCTGCGCACCGTGAAACGCGAAGGCTTCAATGTCGTCTGGTCCTCTGACCCCATGCACGGCAACACCGTCAAGGCCAGCAATGGCTATAAAACCCGCAAGGTAAACAGCATCCTGTCGGAAGTGAAACAGTTCTTCCAGATACACCAGGCCGAAGGCACACACGCCGGTGGCGTCCACTTTGAAATGACCGGGCGCAATGTCACCGAGTGTACCGGCGGTGCCTTTGACATTCGCGAAGCGGATCTGGCTGACCGCTATCACACCCACTGCGATCCGAGGCTGAATGCTGATCAGGCCCTGGAGCTGGCGTTTTTGCTGGCCGACGAACTCAAACCCCTGCGTCGCCCCTGACGGGCGACTGGTGTACACAGGACGATAAACGACCTAAAGTAACTCATCATTTCAACGGCGGACTCGGCTTATCATGCACACGGACCCTCTGGATTACCCTTACGCGTCGAGGCGCATGCTGTCTTACGGCCATCGGGGCATGGTGGCCACTTCCCAGCCCCTGGCCGCACAGGCGGGCATGAGCATGTTGCGCCAGGGCGGCAATGCCATTGACGCGGCCATCGCCACCGCGGCTGCGCTGACAGTGGTTGAGCCTACGTCCAATGGCATCGGCAGCGACGCCTTTGCCCTCGTCTGGGTGAAGGGTCGGTTGCACGGACTCAATGCCAGTGGCCCGTCGCCCCGGGCCCTGACCCCAGAAGCCGTGCGTGCGGCAGGGCATGATCACATGCCCGATCACGGTCACACTCCGGTGACGGTGCCCGGTGCGCCGGGCGCCTGGGCCGCCCTCTCGGAACGCTTTGGCCGACTGCCCCTGGCGCAGGTGCTGGCACCCGCCATTGATCTGGCACGAGACGGCTATGCGGCATCCCCGGTTATCAGCATGCTCTGGCAACGAGCGTACGACGAGTACAAGGCCTACAAGAGCCCTGAATTCCAGCCCTGGTTTGATCACTTTGCGCCTGATGGACACGCCCCCGAGGCCGGGACATTGTGGCGTTCTTCCGACATGGCAGACACCCTGTCGGCCATTGCCGATTCTGACGCCCGTGCATTTTACTCCGGAGCGCTGGCCGATCGGATCGAAGCGTTCAGCAAACAACACCAGGGGTATTTGTACAAATCCGATCTGGCAGCCTTCTCCCCTGAATGGGTGGACCCCATCTCGATTTCCTACGGTGATCACGACATATGGGAATTGCCGCCCAACGGCTGTGGCCTCATCGCCCTGGAAGCCCTGGGTATACTCAACGCCTTGAAGCCTGAAGCCAGTGACCCCGCAGAGCGGCTGCATCAGCACATTGAAGCCACCAAACTGGCCTATGTGGACGGCCTGAAACACATTACCGAGCCGGACGCCATGCGGCTGACACCGGATGACCTCTTGAGCGAGGCTTACCTGTCACAGCGTGCCGACAGCATCGGTGGCCGGGCACTGGATCCCGAACCGGGTCAACCCCTGCAAGGCGGTACCGTCTACCTGGCTACAGGAGACAGTGAAGGCAACATGGTGTCCTTTATTCAGAGCAATTTCGATGGCTTCGGTTCAGGCTTGGTGGTACCAGGCACCGGCATCAGCCTGCAAAACAGAGGCAGCTCTTTTTCCCTGAATGCGGATGATGTGAATGCTCTTGCACCGGGAAAGCGACCCTACCACACCATTATTCCCGGGTTTATTACCCGCCAGCAAGAGGCCATAGGGCCGTTTGGTGTGATGGGCGGTCACATGCAGCCCCAGGGGCATGTCCAAGTCCTGAGTTCCATGCTCAGTGATGGCCTCAATCCGCAATCGGCACTGGACCGGCATCGCTGGAAATGGACAGAGGGTCGAACCATCGAAATCGAGCCTGACTTTCCGGAAGACCTGGCGCTGGCCCTGGCCCGCCGCGGCCACCATATCGTTCGTACCCGCAGTCGTCTGAGCTTCGGGCGCGGTCAGATCATTATCCGGGACCCGCGCACTGGCGTCATGCAGGGCGCAACAGAGCCCCGCACCGACGGCGTCGCCCTGCCCTGGTAACTTGTTACCCGTCTTCTCCGGCCAGACGGCGGGCTTCATGCTTGGCCTGCATGAAATCAGCGTGACTGATGAACAGCAGGTCGGCCACCTTGCGCACCAGGGCGTCCTCGTACCTGTGAACCTCGCCATTGGCATAGGCCAACAGCCAGAGATCTACCATGAGGCTGTATTTTTCCAGAATGTCGAACCGGTCGTTGATGATGCTGGTGTACTGATACAGGTCCAGGGTCTGTTCCTGCTCCTGACGAGCCTCCAGCATCATGGCATCCACCTCGTCGGCAGGCAGCTTCAGGGAGTCTCGGATCCGTTCTTTCAATACCCGCTCTTCATCGTCGGATATGATGTGATCGGCCATGATCACCTCTACCATGAGCACCGCCGCGGCCAGCTCGACCCGTGCGACTTCCGGCTCCTCGGCTTCTTTCTCGAACCAGTTGAACAGTTTTTGTAGCATTCGGGGGCTCCTGTTGACTATAGTCTCGGAGGACTGATTAAGGACAGCGTATGAACATTGAACCACTTTCGCTCATGGACTTCGGCCTGACAACACCGGCTTTACTCTTTCCTGCCATTTCCCTGTTGTTTCTGGCCTACACCAATCGTTTCATCGTGATTTCACAGTTGATTCGCAGCCTTTACAAGCAACATCAGCAGACACCGACCCGGCTCATGCGTCAGCAGCTGGACCACCTGCGCCTGCGCGTCTGGCTGATCCGCATGATGCAGGTCTGGGGAGTGAGCGCATTCATTTTCTGCATCATCAGCATGTTACTGGCGCTTTCCGGTGCGGAGCCTCTGGCTATTGGCGGCTTTGTGATCAGCTTGCTGGCACTGCTGATATCGCTGTTTATCAGTCTGTACGAAATATGGATCAGCGGCTATGCACTGCACATTCAGTTGAAGGGGCTGAAAAAACCTCAGGGGGATATCGTCTCTTCACCAACGGCACCTCAGGCGTCCGACAGCCGCAACGAATAACCCGCCCCAAACAACAGCCCGTCAGGGCTGTGCGTTCTGCTGGGCCTCCACAGCGTTGGCGTATTGCGCCAGAATGTAGGGCCTCAATTCACTGGGCTGTGCGCCGACACGCTGTCTCAGCGGCTCAGGGACCCAGCTCGGCGCTTCGTCCTGGGGGCATTCGTGAAGCCAGCGATGCGCCGTCTCATGGGTTTCAAACAACCGGAACAGGCCATGAATCTGACGGTTGATGGCCACCGCCACTTCCGTGTCATTCTGGTAGTCGCCCTTGAGCGGCTCACCAAAGGACAGATGCACACGACCTTTCCAGCCCATCATGCCCTTGGCGATGGACTGCACATCTTCATGTGCCCCTTTCTCGTAGCCGCCACGTTCCAACTGGTAATAGCGTTCCTTTGCCTTCATGACATCGCAGGGGTCGTACTCATAGGCAATGGCCACGGGCACGATATTCAACCCGTGCATGTAATCGGCGTATGCCATGTCCTTGGGTCTATTCAGACTGAACATGCCGATCACCGCCGGGTTGGTCTTGTCCATCCCATCCTTGGCCCGTCCTTCCCGTTGGGCAATCCAGATATTGGCATGTTCCCGGGTGAGCGAATGATGGATGTAGGCTGACAGCTTGCGTGCCGCCATCAGCTTTTCGCGCCGGCCCTTGAATGAACGCTGCACGATAAAACTCTTGTTGATCCGCATCAAGTCGGATACAAAGGCCTTGGACAACAGGTTGTCACCGATGGCAATACGCACGGTATCAAAATGATTCTGGTACAGAGCCCAGTTCATGAGCGCCGGGTCCATCACGATGTCCCTGTGATTGCTGACAAAGAGATACGCCTCCCGCGAATCCAGTTTCTCCAGCCCGGACACGGTAAATCGATCTATGGAACGCTTTTCCAGCCGCACCATGTATTTTTCAAGACGCCGCTGGAAGTCCGCCACTGAACGACAGCCGCCAAACCGGACGCGCAGATACAGCCCCACCAGCGGGCGCAACAGCCATCCCCACCGGCGCGCCGCATAGGGAAACAGAAAGGCCACAGCGGTCTGGCGAAGTTCAGTATCGTTAATCAGACGGCGCATCACTACCGACACTTCAGCGTCGGTAAACGGTCGTATATCGTCAAATTCGGACATTCGCACTCCAAGGCGACAGCAACCGCGCCATTATAGTGAAGACCACACGAAATGCATCCCATCCACGTGAGAGGGAGCGTCAACCCGCTTTCACACCCGGCGAGTTTGAACTAAGCTCAGTTCGCCCCGATTGCATACTCAGACAACGCTCCGACAACCGGAGCGAACGCAGATCACAGCGAGGTGCTTATATGTCTACCCGAACCGAACACGACAGTCTGGGCCCGGTCGAAGTGCCGCAAACTGCCCTCTACGGGGCGCAGACCCAGCGTGCAGTGGACAACTTTTCGTTCAGCGGGCTGACCATGCCTGTGCCCTGGCTGCAGTCTCTGGCCCGCCTGAAACAGTCTGCCGCCCGGGCCAGCAAACGCCTGGGTGAGCTGGCCGGAGACAAGGCCGATGCCATTGATCAGGCCGCCCAGATGATTGTTGACGGCGAGCATCTGGAACACTTCCCTGTAGACGTGTTCCAGACCGGTTCGGGCACCAGCAGCAACATGAACATGAACGAGGTACTGGCGCACCTGGCCGGTACCCGCTCGGGTCTGGATATCAACTTCTGATGATCTGATGGCGGCCGTTGACAAAGGGGATGCGGCACAGTTCTCCCGGGACGAAATCCTTCATCCCGATGGCTGGCCCCTGCTCAACTTCCTCATGGACGCGCGCACCGGCCTGGGTCGTTTCCGCGAGTTTCGCATTTCCAACTACCAGTTGATGATGAAACTCATCGATGCCTGTCGGGAGAAGACCATCGAGGAGATTCTGGAGATGCCGGACGTAGCCGAGCGAGTGGCGCTGTACCGGCAATATGAATCACAGGCCGTTGATCAGCTCAGCCGTTGTGCCACCGTGCACAACAATGTGGTGCTGATCAATCTGCAGAACGAAGACACCATCTGGCCCACCAATCGTTTTACCGTGTACGCGCTGTTCTCCGACTGCAATGTCTCCATTCATCGGATGTGGGGCTTGAAACAACAGAACACCGTCTTTGCCATTGGCAAGTCCATCCTGGACTGTTCCAGCCAGGCCAATGTCGGCGCCATCTGCCTTGAATACAATGGCGGCGGCCACGAAGCCGCCGGCACCTGTCAGGTCGACAATGAGCAGGCAGACCAGATCGAAACGGAACTGATCAACCGCCTGCAGGACTGATCCTGCCCTGTCCTGCCAGGTCGATCAGCGACCTGGCAGTTTGACGCTTATTTTGCACCCCGACCCGGGGTTGTGACTGGTCAAGGACCGGCTTTGCGTACAGAATAGAGGCGTAACCTCGCAGTCCCGACCTTTTCGGAGTGTTCCTTTCATGCAAAGCAGGCATCGCCATGCGATTCTGACGGCAGATAAACGCCTGAGCGCCAGGCGCGGACTTGTGTGTTTCAGCGTGTGTCTGACGGCCCTGTTGTCCCTGGCAGCCTGTTCCGACACCCCGTCATCCAAACGCGTGGCAACCGACGACATTCATCTGAGCCTGATCGCCATGCGCCACAATGATCACCTGCTGGTCCAGGTCACCCTCTCACCCGATGACGACCGGGACAACCGGGTCCACCTGGACAAGGATGACCACCTGCGTGTCACACTCAATGATCAGGTACACACCCTGGAACAGCAATGGAACGGGGTGTATTCCAACCAGATCGACTACGAAGAAGGTGTACTGCAGGTCGACCTGTTGCGCCAGGGTAGCCATGCCTCGGCACTGGATACCCACCTCCAGTTGCCCGTATCGCCGGAGTTCCACAGCCCGGGACAACACGCACTGTTCCATACCCAGAGCGACGCCGCCATTCCCTTGCGCTGGACGGGCATTGCAACGGAAAATGGCGAATACGAGTTGCGCTGTACCAATCGCAACGACGGCACTCAGCAGTTTACCGGAAGCTTTGCCGCCGTTGACAAGCAACGCGCCAGCATTCCCGTGGATCAACTCATGCAGGAACTGATCGAAAGCAACAGGCGAGGATTCTGCGAAGCGGTATTTACCTTGCGCGGCATTTCGACAACGGGGTCGGTATCCACCGAACTGGCCGGTGGCGATGTGCTGTTTGAAAGCAATGTGAGCCGCAACGTCATTATCCGTCATAACGCACTCTTTTAGAGCACGGAGAATTTGAAAGGGCGTCCGAACGACCCGTTTTGGTACTTTCGGCAAGCAGTATTGGCCTGCAGTCGACCTGTGGACATGGCAACATATTTGCAAGGGACCCAACAGCCACAGAAGGGCGCCATTCCCATTGAGCAGTCGGAGACGTCAGGCACCATGTTCCTCAACCCACTCCTTTTGTCCCCAGCCTGGAGATTCGCCGGGCGATGAATACTCAGGCTCCTGATTTCAAGGACTGTGTGCCCGGTTTCCAGCCCATCGTCGACGTGGCAGGCAATGTCATCGCCGGCTACGAAGTACTGGCCCGCCAGCGGGGCACTGACGGACAACTGGAAAGCCTGGGACATCTGTTCGAGAACGATCTTCTTCCCTCGCGCGACCTGCTGGCCCTGGATCGACATATCCGCACACAGGCCATCAAACACCTGCCGGAGTTGCCCCAGGGTTTTGTCTCGCTGAACATCAGCCCGAACTGGATTGACCGACTCACTGCCTGGAGCACCACGCCCCTGCTCAACCTGCTTGATCGCGAGCAGGTTGATCCGGCTCTTGTCGTCCTGGAAATCACGGAACAGAAAGGCACGATAGAATCACTGAAACGGGTGGTCCAGCGCTACCGTCAGGAAGGGTATCGGGTCGCCATTGACGATTTCGGGGCCGGCAATTCCCACATGCATCGCATCATGGAACTGGAGCCGGACATTCTGAAACTGGACATGAAATTGTTCAAGAACGCGGCCAACGGCGGTCAGCATCATGACCTGGTGCGCAGCGTCTCCCGACTGGCGGAAAAAACCGGATGCCAGGTGATCTGCGAAGGCGTTGAAACGGTTCAGGAATTCGGCTTTGGTCTGGAGCTTGGCGCTGCCTGGATGCAGGGTTTCCTGTTCTCCGAAGCCACCGACCGATTCCTGCCCCGGACCACTATCAGGAAACCGTAGACCGGCTGCGGACTTCCTTTCTGGCAGAACGCATTCGCCAGGAACGCGCCGACCAGAAATACGAACAACAGGTACTGCAGGAACTGGAGCGTTTGAAACGCCTGTGCGTTGACCACCCGACCAACAACCCACTGCTGCCCCATTCGACAAATATTCTGAAGTACTATTATTGTGATCGTGCGGGCACACAGATTTCGCCCAATTATGAAATCGACAGCCAGGGCACGCGCATCAACCCCACCCCTCTGGGCACCAACTGGTGTTGGCGTCCGCACTTCTACCAACTGCTGGCAAGGCGACACACGGCGGCCGATGAGTTCACCGCCTCGTCGCAATACCGGGACGTCACAACACGTCAACTCTGCCGATCCTATGTGACCCGCCTGTCCGACAACCGCTATCTCCTGGTCGATGTTCGCCAGCCCGATTATCAAAAAGCGGACTAAGGCGTGTGTGATGGCCTATTTCTCTTCGGATGTCTGGCACCGGCACCCGTGAGTCGGTATCCTCTGATCCCTCGGTAAAGTTACTCAGTTGGATGTGAGGTACCCCATGCAGATTACCATCTGGCACAACCCACGATGCAGCAAATCGCGGCAAACCCTCAAATTGCTGGAAGATAGGGGTGTCGATCCCGAGATCCGGCGTTATCTGGAAGACAGCCCGTCGGCGCAGGAAATACGCGACGTACTGAAACAGTTGGGTATTGGCGCTGACAAGCTGGTACGGCGCCAGGAAAAGCTGTTCAAGGAACTGCCACTGGACAGCCAGAGCACGGAAGACGAGTTGATTGAGGCCATGGCCTCTCACCCCAAGCTGATCGAGCGACCCGTGGTGATAACGCCCAATGGAGCTGCTCTGGGTCGACCCCCTGAAGCCGTCCTGGAGATTCTCTGAGTGGCCATGCCCTATATTCTCGTCCTGTTCTACAGTCGCGGCGGTAAAACCGCGTCCATGGCTGAAGTCATGGCCGAAGGCATTGCCACCGTACCCGGCATGGACGCACGACTGCGCACCGTGGCCGCGCTGGACGACCCCAAGATCGAATCCGACTACCCGCTCTGTGATATTGACGACATGGTCCAGTGTGCAGGACTCGCTATGGGCAGTCCGACCCGGTTCGGCACCATGGCCGCCCCTCTGAAACACTGGTGGGAGCAGACCACGCCCCAGTGGCTAAACGGCGATCTGGTGAACAAGCCGGCGACGGTTTTTACCTCCACGGGCTCTCTGCATGGCGGGCAGGAAGCCACCCTGCTGTCCATGATGCTGCCTCTGTTGCATCACGGACTGATCATCACCGGCACGCCCTATTCAGAGGCTCGACTGCACACCACCGAGTCCGGGGGTACGCCCTACGGGCCATCCCACTGGGACAAGGACAAACGCGCACTGTCCGCTGATGAGAAACACCTTCTGCGCGCCCAGGGCAAACGCCTGGCCACCATTGCACACACCCTGTCTGGAGCTTGAACCATGCGACAAACCACCCCGGCGACCCGTTGGCACCACATCACCTGGGGCAGTTACTGGGCCGTGATGCTGGCTTTTGCGATCAATACCGGGGTACAGGCACCCGAGGGCGCCATTATACCGGTGATCACCGCCGGCATGACCTTCTGGTTGATTCAGACAATCGTGCTCTGGGCGTTTCTCCCTGCCCTGAAACAGCAACATCCCAGACGTCTGAGCTGGTTCGGTTACGTGCTGCTGATCTACCTGCCCTTCTGCATGGTAGGCGCGTTCCAGCCGCCCCACCTGCCCGGGGCCTTGCTGGTACTGACGCTCACCGTCCTCTTTATCAGCAACGCCTACTGGGTACGTGCCCTGAAGCGTGAAGCCGCCGCCTGAGGCACCTGCAGCCAGAGGTCTGACAGCGACCTCAGCCTGCATCCGCAGGCAGAAACCGGATTTCGCCATACCAGGCTTCACTGGGTTCTCCCACGTCGTCGCAATCGGTCATGATGGCAAAGGCATTGACCCGATCCAGATCCCGGTCATGAAAGCGCATGAAATCCTCTTTCAGATTGCGCCGTTCGGTCATCCACTGCCCTGATTCCTCTGGCGGACCGGATTGCATGGCGATCATGTGTGCGCGGGACTGGTACGCATTGGGCCAGTCGGCCCCCTGCGGCTGCTCACTGGCCCACACATAGTTCAGGGCCCGGGTGCTCCAGATCCGAACCCTGTACTCATCCACCGCATAGATCCGGGCCGGATAATCATCCCCGGCACGGGTGGTCTCATCAATGCCCGAATAGGTGTCATCCACCCGCCATTCCCACTCCACAATGGGCGTAGCCGTCAGGTCTACATCCTCCTGCATGAACAACCCTGAGGCCGACTCGTCGGTACAGGTGGCATGCACGGCAGACCGTCCGTCGACTTCGACCAGTTGATAGTCGGTTTCGCCCTCAAACGAATGCGGCTCCCAACGCATGATCTCTTCAGGGGTGATGACAATCTGTTCATCGGCCGTGGCTGATGTCGCCCACATCAGTCCGGCGGTGGCTATGCACAATGAGATAAGGGTGCCCGGGTTACGCATCGAGTGTCTCCAGAAAGTGGGTTGTACTGACTATCTACTGAGTGGGTTACGGGCTGCCGAAGTTCCCGGTTCCATTGTGCGAATGATCAGAGAATGGAAAACAGCATGCGTAATGCCAGGGCCATAAGCAGACACGCAAAGAGGCGACGCATCAACAGTACCGGCAATCGATGAGCCAGGCGAGCCCCCAGAGGCGCCAGAAAAACGCTGCAGAGAGAGATCAGGAGCACCGCCGGCAGATGCACAAAACCAAAGGTCAGGGGCAAGGCGTCGGGCGCACGGTTCCAGCCATTGATCAGGTAGCCCAGGGTGCCAGCCACGGATATGGGCAACCCGAGAGCAGCGGACGTCCCTATGGCCTGCTTGACCGCCACGTTGTGCCAGATCATGTAGGGCACGCTCAGCGACCCGCCACCAATGGATACCAGAGCGGAAATGCCGCCTATTCCTGTACCTGCAGCAAACAGACCCGCCTTGCCTGGCAATTCACGGCCCGGCCTGGGTTGCCGGTTCAGCAACATCTGCACCGAAGCAAAACCGATAAAGACGGCAAATATGATGGCCAGAGGGACGGCGCTCAGATAGGCAGCCACAAAGGTCGCGCCAAAGGTGCCCAGCAGGATGCCCGGAGAGAAAGTCCGCACCACCGGCCAGAGCACCCCGCCACGGCGACTGTGCGACATCAGGCTGGACAGGGACGTCATGATAATGGCCCCCATGGACGTCCCCAGGGCAAGATGCACCACCTGATCGGTCGCCACTCCCTGGGCCATGAACAGAGCCGTCAGCAGCGGCACCATGACGGCCCCGCCACCAATTCCCAGCAGCCCCGCCAGAAACCCCACCAAGACGCCCAGACCCAGGTAGGACAGAATCCACTCAATGGCCAATGATGGTTCTCCTCGCGGTCATACCGGCATGGTCTTGAGCTGATCCTTCAGGGCCAGCATTTCATCACGCAAGGCAGCGGCACGCTCGAAGTCCATGGACCGCGCCGCCTTGTGCATATCGTCCTCGACCTGGCGGATACGCTTGGCCACTGCCGCCGGGGTCTTGTAATCACCGGTGGATTCGGCCGCGCGGTCGACTTTACGCACGGCGTCCTTCTTGCCCGTCTGCTTCTTGGATTTGCCCGGTATGACCGTGCCTTCCATGATGTCCTGAACGTTCTTGTCCAACGCCGTGGGAGTGATGTTGCGCTCCAGATTGTAGGCAATCTGCTTGGTCCGACGGCGGTCTGTCTCGTCAATGGCCTTGCGCATGGACGGTGTAATGCGATCCCCGTACAGTATGGCCTTGCCTCTCAGGTTACGCGCCGCCCGCCCAATGGTCTGAATAAGCGAGCGCTCGGAGCGCAGGAAACCTTCCTTGTCCGCATCCAGTATGGCCACGAGGGCGACTTCCGGAATATCCAGCCCTTCGCGCAGCAGGTTGATCCCCACCAGCACATCGAACTCGCCCAGGCGCAGGTCACGGATGATTTCGATACGCTCGACCGTATCAATATCGCTGTGCAGGTAGCGCACGCGCACACCATGATCCATCAGGTAATCGGTCAGGTCTTCGGCCATGCGCTTGGTCAGTGTGGTCACCAGAATACGGTCGCCCTGGGGCACCCGTTCATGGATCTCCTGCAGCAGGTCATCCACCTGAGTGCCCTGGGGACGCACTTCCAGTTCAGGGTCGATCAGACCGGTGGGACGAACCACCTGTTCCACTACCTGACCCGCATGGGCTTCTTCATAGGGGCCGGGGGTCGCCGATACGAAGATCAACTGGGGCGCCAGTTTTTCCCATTCCTCAAAGCGCAGCGGTCGGTTGTCCAACGCCGAAGGCAGACGGAAGCCGTACTCCACCAGGGTTTCCTTGCGCGACCGGTCACCCTTGTACATGCCGCCCAGCTGCGGCAGCGTGGCGTGGCTTTCGTCCACAAACACAATGGCGTTGTCCGGTACGTAATCAAACAGAGTGGGCGGTGGTTCACCCGGGCCGCGCCCGGAGAGGTAACGGCTGTAATTCTCGATGCCGTTGCAGTAACCCAGTTCCTGCATCATTTCCAGATCGTACAGGGTGCGCTGTTCCAGGCGCTGGGCTTCCACCAGCCGATTGTTGGACTTCAGTTGCTCCAGCCGCTCCTTGAGCTCGACTTTGATCCGCTCAATAGCGTCCAGAATCTGTTCCCGGGGCGTTACATAGTGTGTCTTGGGGTAGATGGTATAGCGCTGGACCCGCTGCAGGATCTCCCCGGTCAACGGATCGAAGATGGCCATGCGCTCCACTTCGTCATCGAACAGTTCGATGCGCAGGGCCTCGGTTTCCGACTCGGCGGGGAAGATATCGATCACATCACCGCGCACCCGGTAATTGCCGCGAAAGAAGTCCACATCATTGCGGGTGTACTGGAGCTCTGCCAGCCGACGCAGAATGCCACGCTGGTCGACACGGTCCCCCTGTACCAGGTGCAGAATCATCCGCATGTAGGATTCCGGCTCACCCAGGCCGTAGATGGCGGACACCGTGGCCACGATGAGTGAATCCTTGCGCTCCAGCAGCGCCTTGGTGGCAGACAGACGCATCTGCTCTATCTGCTCGTTGACCGATGCGTCCTTGTCGATAAAGGTGTCCGAGGACGGCACATAGGCTTCCGGCTGATAATAGTCATAATAGGAGACAAAGTACTCCACGGCGTTGTCCGGAAAGAACTCCTTGAACTCGCCGTAGAGCTGAGCCGCCAGCGTCTTGTTGTGGGCCATGATGATGGCCGGACGCTGGGCCCGTTCGATGACCTTGGCCATGGCGTAGGTCTTGCCGCTGCCGGTGACACCCAGCAGGGTCTGCGCCCGCAGACCCGCTTCCAGGCCCTTGGTCAGTCCGTCTATGGCTTCCGGCTGATCACCCGTCGGCTGGTATTTCGAGACTACCCTGAATGTGTCTTTCATAGGCCCATCGGTTCCATGGAATGAACAGCCATTCTCTCACGACATACTGTCAAAGTACGTCAGCAATCGCCCGGCAGAGCTTCTCGAGGTTTTCCGTGCGTATACCGGCAATGTTGATACGCCCGGACCCTACCATGTAGATGCCATGTTTTTCCCGCAGGGTATCGACCTGATCCTTGTTCAGCCCGGAAAAACTGAACATGCCCCGTTGCTCGGCAATGAAACTGAAATCCTGCGAGGCACCCCGGGCTTTGAGGCCGTCGACAAACTCCGTGCGCAGGCCGTTGATGCGTTTACGCATGGCCGCCAGCTCGTCATGCCACATGGCGGTCAGATCCGGATCATTGAGAATGGTCGAGACCACGGCCGCACCGTGACAGGGTGGATTGGAATAGATGGCGCGAATCAGCACCTTCAACTGGCTGAGCACGGCCTGAGCGCCGTCTGCCTTAGCCGACACAGCGGTCAGCGCGCCGACACGCTCATTGTAGAGACCGAAATTCTTGGAAAAGGAATTGGCGATAAGCACGTCCGGCAGCCGCTCGACCAGCATGCGCAGGCCCTCCGCGTCTTCCTCCAGGCCGTCCCCGAAACCCTGATAGGCAAAATCGAAGAAGGCCATGGCGCCGGACTTCTCGAGCACCTCGCCAATACGCTGCCACTGGGCAATGGTGGGATCGACACCGGAAGGATTGTGGCAGCAGCCGTGGAGAACAACGGCGTGTTCGGGACCCGCCTGGGCGATATCGGCCAGCATGCCGTCAATGTCCAGGCCTCGCGTGTCGCGGTCAAAATAGCGGTAGGTCTTCACCTCTAGGCCCGCCGCCTCAAAGACGGCATTGTGATTGGCCCAGGTGGGGTCGGAGACCCAGATAGTGCGGATGCCCAGTTGACGGACGAGGAATTCGGCGCCGATGCGCAATGCCCCGGTGCCACCGGGCGCCTGTGTGGTGCAGACACGACCGGATGCCAGCAGCGGGCTGCCCTCTCCCAGCAGCAGCTTTTGCACCGCCTGAGAGTATTCCGGGGAGCCATCAATGGACAGATAGCCCTTGGTGGTTTCCGAATTGACCAGGCGGCGCTCGGCTTCCTTTACCGCCTTCAGAATGGGGGTATTGCCCTGCTCGTCTTTGAACACACCGACACCCAGATTGATCTTGTCCGTTCTGGGGTCTGCCTTGTAGGCGTCATTCAGGCCAAGGATGGGATCGGCGGGTGCAACAGACACACGTTCAAACATGATGAGACAGTTCCTGTCTTGGAGGATTTGAGAGGCCCATTATAGACCTCTCACTGTCTCACGGCTAATCCGCAGGGACAAAAAACCTCAGTCCAGAAAGGTACCGATTTCCGAGAATTCCTTTTCCAGTGCCTTGAGCTGTTTCTTGGAGTACGGACCCAGCACCGTCAGCGCATGACGAATTCTGGCCCGGACCATGTCCGGCCCCAGTATGGCCATGGCATCCAGTACCGACACCGAGCGCGGGGACCCGGTGATGGACACGAACATGGGAAAGAGCACGTCTTTCATCTTCAGCCCCAGGTGCTCGCCAATGGCCTTGATATCGGCCATGATGTGCTCCTTGTCCCAGTGACGCTGGGTTTCCAGCTTCCACAGGGTCAATTGCAGTATCTTGCGCGTGCTGTCCTCGTCAAGCTTCTTGTGCTCGAAATCCGCCGGACCGATGTCCGGCATGCCGGCGAAGAAAAAGGCCGCCATGGGCGCCACATCACTCATGCGCTCGATGCGCTCCTGCACCAGCGGCAGGAACTGCATGATGTAGTCCTCATTGTAGGCCCAGGCCATCAGGCGATCGGCAAACTCCCGTGTGCTCAGACTTTCCCGAAGGTAGCGGCCGTTAAGCCAGTCCAGTTTCTCGGTATCGAATACCGGCCCGCCCAGTGATACCCGGTTGATGTCAAAATTCTCCACCATTTCCGGCACGGTAAACTTCTCTTCTCCGTCCGGCATGGTCCAGCCCATCATGCCCAGATAGTTCACCAGCGCTTCCGGCAGGATACCCAGACGATAATAATAGTCGATGGAGGTGGGATTCTTGCGTTTGGACAGTTTTGACTTGTCGGCGTTGCGCAACAGCGGCATGTGGAAAAATTCGGGGGCTTCCCAGCCGAAGTACTGGTACAGCAGGATATGCTTGGGGGTGGAGGAGATCCATTCTTCGCCCCGGATCACATGGGTGATCTCCATCAGGTGATCATCCACCACATTGGCCAGGTGGTAGCTGGGCAGGCCGTCCGACTTGAGCAGCACCTGCATGTCCACCTGCTTCCACTCGATCTCGATAGGGTCACGCAACATGTCACGCACTTCACAACTGCCCTCGCGGGGCACATCCATGCGGATCACCGAGGCTTCACCTGCGGCATGACGCGCCGCCACATCCTCTTTGCTCAGACCCTTGCATCGGCCATCGTACCCCGGAGGCTGGCCATTGAGCCGCTGCTCGCGACGCATGCTGTCGAGCCGCTCGGCCGTGCAGAAACAATGGAATGCGTGGCCCTTCTCGACCAGTTCGTCGGCATAGCCCCGGTACAGGTCAGAGCGCTCGCTCTGACGATAGGGGCCGTAGTCACCGCCCACGTCCGGACCTTCGTCCCAGTCCAGACCCAGCCAGCGCAGCGCCTTGAGAATGGCCTCTTCCGACTCCGAGGTACTCCGGGCCTGATCCGTATCCTCAATACGCAAGATGAACTCACCGTCCTGACTCTTGGCAAACGCCCGGTTGAACAGGGCGATATAGGCGGTACCTACGTGCGGGTCACCGGTGGGAGACGGGGCTACACGAGTGCGGACTTTGGCCATGGATCCTCTCTAAGCAGATAGCATTGGATTGAAGAGCGCGCATTATAAGGAACCGACGCACTGATCGGCAATGCCTGTCTTTCCGCCGTGCCCTATGGAGCCAGTTCCAGCCGGGCTCGACCGGCCTCCTTGGCAGCATACAGGGCTCGGTCGGCGCGTGCCGACAGATCCGACCCGGACTCTCCGGCATGCCATTCGGCAATACCACCACTGAACGTGCAATGAATACTCTGTTGCTGATCGCCCTGACTCACCGGATGGCGCACACGCGCAAAGGACGCCAACAGCTCATTCAGTACGTCCTCTGCGTCTGCACCGCTGGTATCGGGCATGATCACGGCAAACTCCTCACCGCCGTAACGGCCGATTATGTCGGTTTTACGCAGGCGTTGACGCAGCAGCAGCGACAGGTTCTGCAACACCCGGTCGCCAGCACCGTGCCCCCAGGTGTCGTTGACCGATTTGAACTTGTCCAGGTCCAGCATGACAAAACAGAGTCGACCGCCCTGGCGCTCGTTGCGCACCAGTGCCTGTTCCAGGCGTTGCAGCAGATGGGTGTGATCAAGCAGTCCGGTGAGAGAATCCCGCTCCATCCAGTGTCTCACCGCCCGGTTGCGCTTGCATCGGTGTCGGACCGTGGCCACCAGAATATCGGCGTTCACTGATTTGGTCAGAAAATCATCACCGCCCTCGGTCATGGCGTGCATCTGCTTGGCCATGTCTTCCTCGGCCGACAGAAATATGATGGGGAGTCGGTCGTACTGGGGCTGCTGACGCATCACCATGGCCAACTCCACCCCATCACAGCGAGGCATGTACATATCCATCAGAATGATGTCGGGATGGAATTCGTCAATGTGATCAAGCAACGCCAGTGGGTTGGATTCGATTTCGGTAAGCATGCCAGCCGCGTTCAACGCCTGGCTGGCATGGGCTGCCTGAGTGCGGGAGTCGTCCACAATCAATACCCTGAACAGATCAGGCACACCCACCTGAGTTTCGGACTGCAGCCTGTCGACTACCGACAACAACCCGGCATTCTGGTCCACGAAACCACGCCCTCCGGCACGCAAGGCCCTGAGCCGCTGCTCCATGTCTGGCGCGCGATCACTGAAAAACACCACAGGGACGGGGTCGGTCAAATGACGTTGCAATGATTCCAGCAGGACAAAGCCTTCCTCCAGGCCGTGAAAATCCACATCAATCAATATGGCAATCGGACGACGGTAAGCCCTGGCTTCTTCCAGAGCCTCCGGAGTGGGCGTCACCAGGCAGGGAACGCCGAATGATTCCAACTGTGAGGCCAGATCCTGGGCCACCGCTTCATCGGCAATGGCGATGTAGACATCCTGGCGTAAAAAAGCCGCCTGTCCCGGCACCACATCATCGGTTTGGCGAGCCGCCAGTTGGCTCAACTCGCCGATGGCATCCGACAGTTCGGCCAGTTGTTCACTGGCAGGTGCGCGGTCGGGCTCACAGCCTCCAAGCACGGTCAAGAGCCGGCTTGCCTGGGCAGTCATGTCGGCCCGATCATAGCGCCGGGACGACTTGTCCAGGCGCTCTGCCCGCCTCACCAGCGCCTCGAACCAGGCGCGCTGCCAACTTGCCGACTGCAACTGATGCCATTGATCCACGACACTGCGGGCGTCGCTCACGACTCGACGGCTGAAGTGCTGCTGCAACTCCTCAAGCTGGGTGTCCTTATTGACCATGAGATGCCCGTCTCTCCTGTGATTTCAGCGTCTGCATCAACGCCTGATAAGCCTGGCGAATCTCGATCCGCCGCGCCTGCGACACCGGGTCGCGACCATACACTGCGGGCATGTAAAGGTCGGCAAACCAGTAAAGCGCCTGCGCCAGCTCAGGGTCGGTATCAGCCAACCCGTCAGCCCACCGGGACAAGCCACCATTGGTCGGCAATTCGGGGTATCGCGTCCGGCATTGGCGACGCACCCTGTGCTCAAAACGCCTGATACCCCATACCCAGGTGCGATGTTTAAGTCGATAGATACCATAGCAAAGACCGAACACCGACAGAAAGGCAATAAATCCGAACCAGATCACATTTATGACACGCCATTCACCCAACCACCTTGCCAGCAGGGAGGATCGGTCATCCTCGTCAAAGTTGAGCACCCACCGCTGCCAGCGATACTGCATGTTGTCCCAACGCCAATACGCCTGTTGCAGCCAACCCGGAGCGCTCTGATCCGACCAGGTCACGGATCGGAGATCCTCCTCATCGTCCAGACTGTCATTCAACACCCCGTCAAGACGCGCCGGAGCCACCCGTTCCGTAGGGTCGTAACGCACCCAGCCGGCGCCGTCCAGCCAAACCTCGACCCAGGCGTGGGCATCCTGAGTCCGCACCACCAGGTAGTCCTCGTCATCACTCCACTGACCGCCGAGATAGCCGGTCACCACACGCGCCAGAATGTCAGCCGCTCTGGCCATGAATACCAGGGCTTCCGCATAGTGGGCACAGAACCCCACCTGAGACTCGAACAGAAAGGCATCAATGGCGTCATCCTGATCGATACGGCCCGGGCGCAGAGAGTAACGAAACGGTTCTTCAGCAAAATAGGCCATGGCCCGTGCCATGAACGCCTCATCAGAGTCTGTCTCGTCGCGCCAGGTCTCGGCCAGTTCACGCGCCTGGGCATTGATCTCACCGGGCAGTTGCAGGGCCGACGCCCTCACTTCGGCCGCCAGTTCCGAACCGGGCTCTACCCGCGCATGCGCACTGGCACTGAAACCCTGAGACTGATTGATGGACTCTTCCCACACCAGTCGATTGTCCACCACCCAGCGTGCGCTATCGGCCCGAAACTCCGTCAGGTGTTCCAGTGTGGCCACCCAGGGTTGATGCGTCGCCGACAAGGCCACGTCATAGTGCCAGACCGGGCTTTCGACAACCGGGTCGGGCAAGTCCGGTTCACGCAGCAGATGACTGGGCAGTCGCCGGCGATCATCCCACTGGTACCAGCGCTCACCGTCGAAATGATTCAGCGTCATGGCCCGCCAATACAGTTCGGAGCGGGCAGGCACCGCGTCATCAAACTGTGCCCGGAACACCACATCATTGGTCTGGACCAGTTCGGCGATATCGGCCGGTGACATGGTATCGGACAGACCGGTCTGAGCCTGATCACCGGTACTGGGCATATGCCAGATCGGCGGCAGTCGGGGGAAGGCTACAAACAGCAGCAGCATGAAAGGCACCGCGACCAGAACCGCTCGCCCACTGGATTGCCAGGCACGCAGCACGCTGAGTCCGCCGGGGGCATGGAGTCGAACCAGAGCGCCCAGACACAGCGATACGCCCAAAAATACATAAAGCGTGTATAGAATACCCTGGTCCATGAGCAGGAGCGACGCCAACACGAACAGGGCCATCACGGCAACAAGATAGGCGTCGCGATAGGTGTTCATTTCCAGCAGTTTCAGCGAGACCCCGACAAAAGCCAGCGCCACATAAAAGTCCAGTGCCCCCGGATGCAACCCGGACAGCACCACACCGCCCGGCACGGCGAATACAAGGACGGCCCGCAGCCACCCGCGCACCCCACGCCGTCGACCACGCAACACCTGCCACTGCCAATACCCTGTGAGCACCGGGATAGCGAGCAGCCAGAGCGGCAACATCATGGCCACCGGCAAGGCCAGCATGGCCTGCACTACCAGCAGAATCAGCAAGACGGGCTGTCGCTGCGGCGCGGTGAGCATGGGACCCGGACTGCGGCGCACGTCCTCGATAACGCGATCTGTCATGACGTACCTCCCTGGCCGGAGTACAGGGCCAGCGCATCCATGCCACGCTCTCGCTGGGCATCACCTCGCCCGGGTGGCAAAGCCCACTGCCCCAGACGCAAGGACCAGTCCGCCTCCCGCGCTTCGCAGTCGGTTACCCAGAAGGCCAGTTGCTCCAGACCCTGCTCCAATGGCAAGCCGGATACCTGCTCGATATCCAGTTGATGGCTGTCGTCCTGAATGTTGGGCGGTGATTTGACATGCAGTGCACCACGCCGGGCAAATTGGCGCCAGAGAATCCTGCGTGTCGGATCACCGGGCTCATAGTCACGCACAGCGTCCAGGGCATCCCGCTCTGGCCTGGGTTTCTGCGCTGTCTGTTGATTCTGTGTATCTTCAGCATTCACCCTGGTCACACCGTGGTCGACACAGGCTGGCCAGACCAGCCCCTGCAGCGCCGGTGACCAGAAGGTCCAGGCGGTGATCCAGCCAAAGGGAAAGCGCGTTTCCAGTCGAACACGCGGCGCCGGGTATCGGCCGCGGGCACAATAGGCGCGCACAGGCTCACACACCGCATGATCATGGGCCGGTAGCCGATCCAGCCACTGCGGCGTGGCGTCACCACCAGTCATGACGAGTCCGAATCGCTCCCGATGGGAATGCAGGTGCAAACGATAAGCCAGTGGTTCCCCGACCGGAGCAGACTGACTGCTGATGGCCTTCAACCGCAGGCCGGCCAGGTTGTAGTACGTCAGCCAGATGGACAGGACAAAGAGCGCCAGCAGCCAATAGGACAAAGCCAGCACCAGGTTGTTCTGATAGTTGGTCCCCATGACAAACAGGATGAGGATCAACACCAGCATGCCCAGACCGTATCGGTTCGGCATGACGAATATCTGGCGTTGGCCCAGGGTCACGGTGGCGCCGTGCGGTGTCCGACTGCGAATCCAGCGCTCTGTCCCCACTGCCATGGCATCGCGCAGAATACCCATGGCATTACGAACCCAGCGGTGTATCGGCCAGCACGGCAACCGCCAGATCACGCCCTGATAAACCGTGGCGCACCTGAAGCCGGTGCTGCGCCACGGCGACAAAGACGGCCTGTACATCGTCCGGCTGCACGTAATCGCGTTCGGCCAGCAGCGCCCACGCCTGAGCAAGACGGGTCAGACCGAGCGCCGCCCGCGGCGAAAGACCGAGTTTGATATCGGCATGCTCCCGGCTGGCCAATACCAGCGCTTGAAGGTAGTCCAACAGGGGCTCGCTCAGGTGCACGGACACAACCTGCTTTTGCAGGTCGCGGAGCGTCTCCGGATCCAGCAAGGGGGTAAGTTGATCATAGGCGACCTGGTCTGCCTGACCGGCCAGCAATTGTCGCTCGATGACCGCTTCCGGGTAGCCCATGCTCATGGATACCAGAAAGCGATCCAACTGAGATTCCGGCAAGGCATGAGTGCCCGCCATATCCATGGGGTTCTGGGTTGCCATGACGACAAAAGGAGCCGGCAAGGCGTAGGGCTCCCCTTCCAGGCTTACCTGCTCTTCTTCCATGGCTTCCAGAAGTGCAGACTGGGCTTTGGGAGAAGCCCGGTTCAGTTCATCGGCCAATACCAGGTGGGCAAATACAGGCCCCTTGATGACACTGAATGACTGGGTCTCCGGGCTGTAGACAGCGCCACCCAGAACATCCGCCGGGACCAGGTCCGAGGTAAACTGGATTCTGCGGTAAGACAGCCCCATGACATGTGCCAGGGTGTGACTGAGGGTGGTCTTGCCCATCCCGGGGACGTCCTCGATGAGTACATGTCCTCGCGCCAGCACAGCCGCCAGTGCCATTTTCAGGGCATCCGGCTTGCCTCTTACCACGCGCTCGGCTTCCGATATGATTCGACCTAGCAGGGCCACAGCGTTCTCCTCCAATCCGTTCCGAAATCGCATGCAGCCAGGGGCAACCGGGCTCAGAGATCAGAGTGTGCTCAGGCCTCGCCGCAAGTCCGCTTTGATATCGGCAATGTCTTCCAGTCCCACCGCCACTCGAATCAGGCCATCCTCTATGCCTGAGCGCGCCTTGTCTTCATCGGACAGACGCCCGTGTGTTGTGGTCGCCGGGTGTGTCACAGTGGTTTTAGCATCACCCAGATTGGCCGTAATGGAAAGGAACTCAGTCTCATCTATGACATGCCAGGCGGCTCTTTGCCCGCCCTTTACAACAAAAGAGAGGACGCCACCAAAGCCGGATTGCTGCTTGCCGGCCAGGGCATAACCCGGATGTTCCGGCAATCCGCAATAATGCACCTGGGTAACAGCCGGCTGCTCCTTCAGCCAGTGCGCCAGCTCTTCGGCACTGTCGCAGTGGGCCTGCATTCGCAGCTTCAGGGTTTCCAGACCCTTGAGAAACACCCAGGCATTGAACGGGCTCATGGTGGGCCCGGCGGAACGCAGGAACCCCACCACCTCTTCAACCAGTTCGTCGCTGCCACAGACCGCGCCGCCCATGGCACGTCCCTGCCCATCAATGAACTTGGTGGCCGAGTGAATCACCAGATCGGCACCAAAATCCACCGGACGCTGCAGTGCCGGCGTGCAGAAACAGTTGTCAATGGCCAGCCAGGCACCGGCGTCATGGGCAATCTGTGCCAGTTGGCTGATATCGGCCACCTCGTTCAGCGGGTTGGACGGCGTTTCGGCAAACAACAGGCGGGTCCTGGCGGTCACGGCACTCTTCCAGGCGCCAAGATCGGTGAGATCCACATAGGTGATGTCGACTCCGAACTTCTGCATGTACTTGTTGAACAGCACCGTGGTCGACCCGAAAATGCTGCGCGAGGCAATGATGTGATCTCCGGCCTCCAGCAGCGCCATGCAGGTACTCAGAATAGCGGCCATGCCGGACGAGGTGCCCACGGTGCGCGCAGTCCCCTCCATCAACGCCAGCCGCTGTTCGAACGTGGCCACCGTCGGGTTGGTGTATCGGGAATACACATTGCCCGCCTCGTCTCCGGAGAAACGGGCAGCCGCCTGTGCCGCCGAATCAAAGACAAAGCTCGAGGTCAGGTACAACGCTTCGGCGTGCTCGCCCTGATCCGAGCGTGGTTCGCCCGCCCTGATGGCCGCGGTAGCCTGACCCTTATCCTGCCAATTCATCACATGCGTTCCTGTTCAGTCATCGTTATGCAAATCAATCAGGCCGGAGTCGTCCACGGCCTCCTGGGTGTTCTTGCTGTCATCACTGCGTCTGGCTTCCAGCTTCGCCAGATAGGCCGCATCCACATCACCGGTAACATACCGGCCATTGAATACCGAGCACTCGAATTCGCGCACATCCGACTTGCTGGTCTGGGTGGCATGAATCAGGTCGTCAATATCCTGATAGATCAGCCAGTCAGCCCCGATTGCAGTTTCCACTTCCTTGTCCGTGCGGCCCGAGGCAATCAGCTCGGATACCGCCGGCATGTCGATGCCGTACACATTGGGGTGGCGGATGGCCGGGGCTGCTGAGGCAAAATACACCTTGTTGGCACCGGCATCGCGGGCCATCTCAATGATCTGCTCACAGGTGGTGCCGCGCACAATGGAATCGTCTACCAATAGCACATTCTTGCCCTTGAACTCCAGGCCGATGGGGTTCAGTTTCTGCTTCACCGATTTCTTGCGCTGCTGCTGGCCCGGCATGATGAAGGTACGGCCGATGTATCGATTCTTGATAAAGCCTTCCCGGAACTTCACGCCCAGCTCGAACGCCAGTTGCAGCGCCGAGGTCCGGCTGGTATCCGGAATGGGGATGACCACATCAATATCATGGTCCGGGCGCTCCCGGATAATCTTGTGGGCCAGCACCTCGCCCATGCGCAGACGGGCCTTGTAGACGGAAATATTGTCGATAATGGAGTCGGGACGAGCGAAATACACGTATTCGAAAATACAGGGAGCCGTGGTACGCGGCGGCACACATTGATGCCGATGCAGTACTCCCTGATCATCCACATAGATCGCCTCCCCCGGCTGGATGTCGTCAATCAGGGTGAACCCGATGGCATCCAGGGCGACGCTTTCCGAGGCCACCATGTATTCCACCCGACCGTCAGCCGTAGTGCGGGAACCATAAACCGCCGGGCGAATGCCATAGGGGTCACGGAACGCCAGCATGCCATGTCCGGATATCATGGCAACGGCGGCATAGGCCCCGCTGCACCGTTCGTGAACGCCGGTCACGGCTGCAAAGATTTCATCCGGCGTCGGAGTCAGGCGACCCCGGGACTGCAGCTCATGTGCCAGGGCATTGAGCAGCACTTCGGAGTCCGAAGTCGTGTTGATGTGCCTCAGATCACTTTTGTACAGCGCGGGCGTGAGCTCGTCGGCATTGGTCAGGTTGCCATTATGGGCCAGCACAATGCCATAGGGAGAGTTGACATAAAAAGGCTGACTTTCGGACGAACTGGACGAACCGGCTGTGGGGTAACGGACATGGCCAATACCCTTGGTTCCGCTGAGGCGCTGCATGTGGCGGGTCTGGAATACATCCCGGACCAGACCATTGCTCTTGCGCAAATAGAATTTGCCATGCTCTTCGGTGACTATTCCGGCGGCGTCCTGACCACGATGTTGTAATACCGTCATGGCATCATAAAGTGACTGGTTCACGGGAGAATACCCGTATATACCCACTATACCGCACATAAACTTGTTACTCCGGGCTATCGTCTGACATCAAAAACACGTTCCGAGGCGCTGTGTACATAAGCACCTGTCCAGTTAATCAAGGGCTCGATCCAGGGCACGATCATGGAGCCATCCCAGGCAGCATCCAGGGCGAAAAGACGGGCAATGGCGAGCAGGGCAACAACAATCAACAAACCACGCAATAACCCGAACACTACGCCCAGTGTCCGGTCGAGCCCGGAAAGACCGGTCATGCGGACCAGTTCTCCGATCAGATGGTTGACCATGGCCCCCACGATCAGGGTAAGGATGAACAGAATGGCAAAGGCTGCGGCCAGGCGCCAGCTTTCCGTGGCGATCAGGCCGGTCATCAGGCCGGCCAGACGCTCGCTGAAAACGGCGGCAATAACCAGCGCCCCGGCCCAGGTCACCAGACTGAGCAGTTCCTTGACGAATCCGCGCTTGAGGCTGATCAGGACGGAGACCACCACCACCGCAATAATCACCCAGTCGACTATTACCATCTTTGTGTCTGCTCCCTTGGTCTGCTTGCTTCACAGGGTGCGCCTGCGGTGTCGGCCAACCACCGGATCATGGCTGAAACCTGACAATCAGAGTCGATACATCAAAGGTGTCCGAAAGATAGGAGCGCTCGGCCCGAGCTTCGTCCTGACTGGTATAGGGCCCTGCCAACACCTGCGTCAGCTTACCGCCATCGGGCAGTGGCGTTTCTCGGGTGTAGGCGTCGTAGCCTTCCTCTCGCAGCGCCTCCAGTAGTCGCCGGGCATTACCGGCCTGACTGAAACTGCCCATCTGAATACTCCAGGCTTCAATCTGCCCCGTCTCATCTCTCTGATACGGCAGTTCGTCACCGTCGGGCTCGGTCACCGGCTCCGCCGATGGCTCGGTTTCTTCTACCTCCGCAGGCTCCGGCTCCAGTATCTGATCTATGGTGTCTGGCTGCGCCAGGGATTCGTCCCGCTCGGACTGGATTGCCGGCGCTGTCGCGACCACTGGAGCAGGAGGAATATCGGTAATACGAGGTTCGGGCAATCGACCCTGCCCGGAGAACAGCACAGGCAATGACAGCAGCAGGAGCACACCCAGCACCAGTGCTCCGACCAGTCGTTTCTTAATGGCTGTATCCATGAGGCTTCAACGGCAACTATGAGTGCATTTGCAACTGTGTGAGGGCATCTGTCACGGTCAGAAATGACCCGCAGACCAATACCGGCTTCTCACACCCCGGCTCCACGGCTGACAATGCAGCTGCGACAGAATCATACCGGGACGCATCGCCCAGGTCACCCTCAATCGCCAACTCTTCGGCACTGTGCCCCCGCGGGGACTCTGTCAGATCCACCAGATGCCACTCCGGTGAAAGAGACACCAGCGATTGTACTACACCGGCGACATCCTTGTCCTTGAGCATCCCCAAAATTACATGCCAGCCCGACGCCGTCACCGCACTCAGTTGCTGCGCCACGAAATCGGCTGCCTGAGGGTTGTGCGCCACATCCAGCCAGATGCGGGTGCGGCCGAAGGGCAGAGACTGTAATCGACCCGGCATGCGGGTATTGAGCAGTACGTCGCGCACGCGCGCTCCATCCGGCCTCAGCCCCAGTTGTTCCAGAACGTGCAACGCCAGATTGGCCGATGGCAGGGGCAAGGCAGGCGGCGGCAGTTCTTCCAGACGCCCATGAAGGCCCGCATACACCCAGGTTCCACGGGAGTCAATCAGGGCGGGCCGCACCCGGGAGAGATGGGCTCCCACGGAATGGGCAATTCCCGCGAACACCTCTGGCTCGACGACCGTTCCCAGGATCAGCGGCTTGCCCGCGCGTGCTATGCCGGCTTTCTCCCGGGCAATCTCAGCCAGGGTATTACCCAGCCAGTCGGTATGGTCCAGCCCAATGGCGGTGATCACTGCACAATCGGTATCAACAAGGTTCGTGGCATCGAGACGACCGCCCAGCCCCACTTCCAGCACCACGGCATCCAGTTGTGCACCAGCGAACAAGTCCAGGGCCGCCAGGGTGGTGAATTCGAAATAGGTCAGGGGGACATCGGCCCTCGCCCGCTCCACCCGGATCAGGGCCTGGACCAGAACATCGTCTGCCACCGGCTCATCGTCTATGACGATGCGTTCATTGAAACGGAGAAAATGCGGGGAGGTATACAAACCGGTACGCCAACCTTGGGCGGCCAGCAACCGAGATACCAGGGTGGCAGTGGATCCCTTGCCGTTGGTGCCCGCCACTGTAACCACGCGGGCGGGCTGAAGGCTGACGTCCATCCGTGACCAGACCGCACGTATACGGTCCAGTCCGAGATCGATTTCCTTGCTATGAAGGCCTTCCAGCCGGGTCAGCCAGTCCGCCAGGATATGCGGATTGTGCGGATCATCCCAGCGTTCAGGCGGCATCCAGATGCATCATCTTGCGCAGTTGACGGGCAATCACGGGGCGCAATTCGGCGCGATGCACCACCATGTCCAGAGCACCGTGGTCCATCAGGAATTCACTGCGCTGGAAGCCTTCGGGCAAGGTCTGGCGCACCGTCTGCTCAATGACTCGCGGGCCTGCAAAGCCGATACGCGCGCCCGGCTCGGCCATGTTGAGATCACCCAGCATGGCAAGACTGGCCGAGACACCGCCGTAACAGGGATCAACCATGCAGGCGATGTAAGGCAGACGGGCCTCCTGCATTTTTTCAATGGCTGCCGAGGTCTTGGCCATCTGCATGAGAGAAAACAGAGCTTCCTGCATGCGAGCGCCACCCGAGGTGGGGAAGCAGACCAGCGGCAGGTTGTGTTCCAGACAGACGTTCACGGCCCGCACGAACTTTTCACCCACAACCGAGCCCATCGACCCTCCCAGAAAGGTAAAGTCGAACGCGGCCACGACGACGGGCAAACCTTCAACCGACCCCTTGACCACCTTCAGCGCGTCTTTCTCGCCTGTGGCTTTCTGGGCTGCCGCCAGGCGATCCTTGTACCGCTTGGTGTCCTTGAACTTCAGACGATCGATCGGTGCCACGTCGGCGGCGATTTCAACCCGCCCTTCCGGGTCCAGAAAGAAATCCACTCGCCGTGAGCCGGACAGGGTCATGTGATGATCGCACTTGGGACAGACGTTCAGATTCTTTTCCAGTTCCGGGCGATAGAGTACCGCTCCGCAATTGGAACACTTGTCCCATACGCCTTCCGGCACATTGGCCTTGCTTCGGCTTTCGGACCGTATGATGGACGGCACCAGTTTATCCAGCCAGCTGCTCATGAGTCACTCCTGCCAGTCAGTTCGTCTTCCCGCGCACCGGCGTGATGCCCGAGACTCAATCCAGTTATAGTAACGCAGATTATGCGGCATCCATACCTTTGCGCATATCAGCCAACAGCGCAGACACTTGTGATGAAATTTCAACAGCCGTACCCGTGTGTGAGTTGGCGATTATGTTCACCAGTGCCGACCCGACAATCACGCCATCCGCCACACGCGCAATGTTGGCCGCATCCTCCGGCGTCTTGATCCCGAATCCCACCGCAATGGGCAAGTCGGTGGCCTGACGCAGACGTCTGACATGATGATCGACATCGTCGACGTTCAGCGTGCTGGCACCGGTGACACCCTTGATGGATACATAGTAGACGTACCCGGAGCTGTATGCACAGATTTCACGGGCGCGGGCGTCCGATGTCGTGGGCGTGAGCAGGAAGATGGTATCCAGATCGTTGCTGTGCAGCAGCTCGGTGAGGGTTTCACGTTCCTCGGGCGGCAGATCCACAATCAACACGCCGTCCACACCGGCGTCTTTCGCCGCGGCCACGAATGTCTCGTACCCCATGTACTCAAGGGGGTTCATGTAACCCATCAATACCACGGGCGTATGGCTGTTCTGCTCGCGAAAACGCTTCACCAGTGCCAGCACATCACGCAGCCCCACGTTGTGCTTCAGGGCACGCTCATAGGCCAGTTGAATGGTAGGACCGTCCGCCATGGGATCAGAGAACGGCACCCCCAGCTCAATGACATCGGCCCCGCTGTCCACCAGGGCCAGCATCAGTCTCAGTGTTGCATCAAGGTCCGGATCACCCGCCGTGATATAGGGAATCAGGGCTTTCTGTCCGGCATTTTCCAGGTCGGTGAACACCGATTTCAATCGACTCATTGTCTGTATCCTTTATTCAGGACCGAACGACGCGAGACGTCATTGCAGTCGTTTCAGATGTCCATTCCGTCCATACGGGCAACCGTGTGTACGTCTTTATCGCCTCGTCCGGACAGGTTGATCACAATGCGTTTGCCAGCACCCAGCTCAGGCGCGAGCTTTTTGGCGTAGGCGATAGCGTGAGCCGTTTCCAGCGCCGGCATGATGCCCTCGACGCGCGTCAGCTCACGAAAGGCCGCCATGGTTTCATCGTCGGTTACCGACACATAGCGGGCTCGTCCTTCGTCTTTCAACCAGCTGTGCTCCGGGCCGACGCCGGGGTAATCCAGTCCCGCGGACACCGAATGCGTCCCCTGAATCTGCCCGTTTTCGTCCGCCATGAGATAGGTCCGGTTGCCGTGCAGTATGCCCGGCTTCCCGGCCGTCAATGGCGCAGCGTGCTCGCCGGTTTCAATGCCGTGACCGCCGGCTTCGACCCCGTAGAGGGCCACACTGGGCTCATTGAGAAAATCGTAGAACAGGCCAATGGCATTGGAGCCGCCGCCGACACAGGCCACCAAGGCGTCAGGCAGACTCCCTGTCTGGTCCAGCATCTGACGTCGGGTTTCCCGGCCGATCACGGCATGAAAATCCCTTACCAGGGTTGGGTACGGATGCGGACCCGCCACCGTGCCGATGATGTAATAAGTGTCATCCACATTGGTTACCCAGTCACGCATGGCCTCGTTCATGGCGTCCTTGAGGGTGCGCGTGCCGGAGGTGACTGGCACCACTTTGGCACCCAGCAGCTTCATTCGGTACACATTCAGTTGCTGACGCTCCACATCTTCAGCGCCCATGTACACCACACAATCGAGTCCCAGGCGGGCGGCTACCGTGGCGGTGGCCACGCCATGCTGCCCGGCGCCGGTTTCGGCGATGACCCGACGCTTGCCCACGTGCTTGGCCAGCAGCGCCTGACCGATGGTGTTGTTGATCTTGTGAGATCCGGTATGGTTCAGATCTTCACGCTTCAGGTAGATATCGGCACCCCCGTATTTCGCGGTCAACCGCTCGGCAAAATACAAGGGTGACGGACGGCCCACATAGTGGGCCAGATCCCGATCAAATTCCGCCTGAAATTCGGCATCATCTTTCATGCGGCCATAGAGTTCCGCCAGTTCGTCGAGAGCGAACATCAGCGTCTCTGATGCAAAACGTCCGCCGTAGATACCGAAATGGCCGCGCCCGTCGGGCATGGAGTGATACTGCTTCTGTTCAGTCATGGGTACTGTCCTCCTGTTGCACGGCCGCGACAAAGTCGGCCATCAGTGCTGAATTTTTTGTTCCGCGCTCGGCTTCGATGCCACCGCTGACATCGACGCCATAGGGTCGCACCTGCCGAATGGCCGACCCGACATTACCTGGGGTCAGGCCACCGGCCAATACAATACGTTCACGCCAGTCCTCCGGAATACGTGACCAGTCGAAGGTCAGACCGGTACCACCCGGGTGGTCCGGGTGCCAGGCATCCAGCAGCAAACCGCGTGCGCCGGGCCAGCGTGCCAGTATCGCGTCCAGATCCGCCTCCGGATGCATGCGCACCGCCTTGATATAGGGCACTCCGAACTGACCGCAAAAGGCGTCCGTCTCGTCTCCATGAAACTGCAACAGATCAAGAGGCGCCTGCGCCAGCACCGCCCTCACCTGCTGAGGATCCGGGTCGACGAACAACCCGGTGCTGGTCACGAAGGGCGGCACGTGGGTCAGCAGGTCACCTGCCTGCTCCGGTGTCACGGCCCGGGAACTGGGTGGATAGAATACAAAACCCATGGCATCGACCCCGAGACGTCCGGCGAGAGCCACGTCCTCCAACCGGGTCAGGCCGCAAAACTTGATGCGTGTACGCTGCGTCATAGTGCGCACTCCTTAAGGCGGTGATTGTCGAGAAAAGCAGGACCCAACGCCGGCGCCGGCAGCTCGAAAGCAGAGTCGTACTCGGCAGAGACCAGGAACAGACCATTGGGCCGCGCCGTCACGCCGCCCTGGGCACGTTCCCTGGCCGCCAACACAGATGCGGACCAATTGACCGGTGCCTCGCCGGCGCCGATACTCATCAGCACGCCGGCCATGTTGCGTACCATGTGATGCAGAAAGGAATCGGCGCGGACATCAATGACCACCAGTTTGCCCAACCGGGTCACCGTACAATGGTGCACTGTCTTCACGGGACTGTGTGCCTGGCACTCGGCGGCGCGAAAAGAGCTGAAATCGTGGGTGCCACAGAACACTCTGGCCGCCTGCTGCATACGTTGAACGTCCAGCGGTTTGCGTTCCCAGGTAGTAACGGGTCGCATCACCGAGCTGGGTACATGACCGTTGTAGATCACATACCGATAACGCCGTCTGCGGGCCATGAACCGGGCATGAAATTGATGGGCCACCGGCTTGACCCACTGCACACTGATATCATCCGGCAATCGAGTATTGGTACCCAGCATCCAACCGAAAGGTTTGCGTACCGACCGAGTATCAAAATGCACCACTTGATGGGTGGCATGGACGCCTGCATCCGTACGCCCGGCGCAGAAGAGGCGAACCGGGTGATTGGCTACCGATGACAGCGCCTCTTCCAGATGTTGCTGAACGGTCTCTGCCGCATTTTCCTGCGTCTGATAGCCGGAATACCGGGTGCCCAGATACTCCACCCCTGCGGCAAGACGATGGATATTTTCTGGATGGTCCGGTTCAAAAACCGGCCCTTCAACGGCACTGGTCATGTCAAATGATGCGTCGGACATAAAAAAGGCACCCCGGATGAGGTGCCAATATTAACACTATCGTTTAGTTTGAAACAAGCACTCTGACAGCTTTCCGAAATCCCCGGGTAATCAGATCCCGTCCAGCAGCTTGCGCGCATCAGCCTGTTGCTCCGCCGAGCCTTCCTCAATCACTTCGTTCAGAATATCCTTGGCGCCTTCCGGGTCTTCCATATCAATGTAGGCCCGGGCAAGGTCCAGCTTCGTGGCAACTTCGTCGGCACCATCCAGGAAGTCAAAATCACCGTCCCAATCATCATCCTCGCCCTGTAAAGAGGCGGACTGAGGCGCTTCCGGAGTCGATTGACGGGCCGGACGATCAGAGGGTTTTTCTTCGGACAGGTATGAATCCAGGCTCAGATCACCGAGCGGGTCATCGTCGTCGGACGACTGCTCTTCCACATCGCCGAAATCAAAATCAACGTCCAGGTCTTCATCCGCCGACGCCGAGATACGCGGCTCTTCCTGTTGTTCGGTCGCCGCTGGCGATTCAGTGACACGGCTAGCGGGCGGTTCCTCGGACGCGTCCGGCGATTCGTCCAGATCCAGATCAGACAGATCAAAGTCCATGGACAACTCATCGTCGTCCTCGAATTCCTGATACGTCCCGTCACGACCGCTGTCCGTGATTCGATTATCCGACTGGAAATCGACACTGAAATCATCACCCTGATCTGCGCCGACTCTCTGTGTCGCCGGCTCCTCATCGGGCAGTCCCAGGGGGTCATCAAGCTCCGGTACGTCAAGAGTATCCAGATCATCCATATCCAACCCGTCATCATCCAGATCGGCAAGCTCGGCGGCCGAGCCAGCAGGAGTCACCTGCGCCTCATCATCCAGGTCGATATCAAGATCCAGATCATCAAAGTCATCGTCACCAAGCTCGTCACTTAGAGGGTCGCTACCGACAAAATCATCCTCACCTCCGGACGCCTGCAATTTCTCCCGCAAGTTGTTGACCGCCGAATCATCGCCAGTGAATTGTTCCGCCAGGGTGTCGAACGCAGCCCTGTTGCCCGTTTCGGCATAAAGCTCCAGCAATTTCAGTTCCAGTGAGGGCTCGCCAGGCGACTGCTGGAGCGCAGTCTTAAGAGCATTCTCGGCCTCGTCATAGCGCTGAAACGCCATGTACAACTCCGCATTCTCTATGGCCTCTGCTGCCGCCCCTGCTTCTTCGGGATTTTGCACATCGCTGTCGCCCGAAAGCAGATCCTCGTCCAGCCCGGCATCACCGTCCAGATCATCCAGGCCACTGCCATACAGGTCGTCGCCATCGACCATCAAGGCATCCTCTGCTTCCAGTGACTCCTCATTGGCGGTTTCCCGACGCTTGCGAATCAGATTGGCCAGCGCCAACAGCAGAACCACACCGAACAACACGGCCGCCGCGTTGTAGGGTTGGGTAATCCAGCGTACCGCCTGATCCAGCAAGTCATCAGTGGCCAGCGGCGTTTCGAAATCGGGAGTACTGGGACCGGACGGCTCGGCAGCTCCATCATCTGGCCCGGGGGACTCGCCAGCAGCAGCGGCCGCCGCTTCCTGCTCGGCCAGTTCGGCTTCCTGACGCTCAAGCTGCTCGGCGGCGGACTGCAATTGCTCAGCCGTCTGGCTTTGCATTTCCACCAGACGGCTCAGCATTTCTACCTGTTCTTCCAGGTCAGCCAGACGGGACTGTTGTTCCTGTCCCTGCAGACGCAGTTCATCGTTGATTTCCTGCTGGATGGCCAGTTCATTCTGCAGGCGCGCAACCTCCATCTCCGACTCACCTTCTGCGGCGCTGGTTTCGTCCGGCTCACCGGGCTCTGTCACTACTTCCAGGAAACCGTCCGGATCGCGCTCACCAGCGCCGGGCGCCAGACCCGAAGCCGTATCGTCCGTACCGGATATCTGCGCTTCAGCGGGTGCCGGGGCGCCACGGAATGCAGCGTTCTGACGCTCCACTTCACGAACCGCTTCCGCACGGGAACGGATAGCCACCTGCTCAGCATCGGGCAAATTGAGCAAACGGCCGGCTCTTACTCGATTGATATTCGAATCGATAAACGCACCCGGATTCATGTCCTGAATGGCAAGCATGATCTGCTGGGGGCTTTGCGACGGGTCCTGGCGAGCGCGCAGTGCAATTTCCCAGAGCGTGTCATTGTTCATTACACGATACTGGTCGTCACGCAACTGTTCGTCACGGGTTGTCGGAGATACCGGTTCAGGCTGGGGCATGGTTTCCACGTCGGGCACATCGGGCCCGGCCGCTTCAGCCGTCTCTTCCTCGAAAGGATCTTCCGATGGAAAGACCTGCTCGGTGGCCGATTCCGATTCATCAAATATGGGAGGATCCAGCAGGATGGTATACTCCCGAACAAGACGACCACCCGGCCACTGCAACTCAACCAGAAAGTCCAGAAAGGGTTCCTGGACCGCTTCTTCCGTGGTCACGGACACAACAAACGCATCGCCGTCAGGCGTTACCTGAAAGTCCAGTTGATTCAGAAAGAACGGGCGTTCAATACCGGCCCGATCGAAGTCCGCGTTACTGGCCAGGGAAACATTCAATTCGCTGGCGGTGAGATCTTCAGGATTGGTAATCCTGATTTCCGCATCCAGAGGTTCTGACAATGCTGAACGTAATGTGATATCTCCCAATCCTACGGCGCTCGCCCCACTTGCAACGATGGCCAGCAAGACCATCCCGATAACCGCAGCAACGCGTGTCATATTCCTGGTTCCTTTCACTACTGTGTGACCCTGTTATTGTGTGCAAATGTAACCAATACCACGTCCGGACTGAACCGTTTTTATCGAAAAAAAGGGCATTAATCACATTTCAGCACATAATATGTCGGAATTATACCCTGACCAACGATGGCCCAAAAAAAACCCGCTTATCGCATCGAGATATATCGATGCGATAAGCGGGTATCTGTCTACGCAGGCGGCTGATCCGCTCAACCATGATCCTGCAACACGTTCAACATGCGGCGCAGAGGTTCTGCCGCTCCCCACAGGAGCTGATCACCCACGGTAAAGGCAGAAATATATTCAGGCCCCATGGTCAGCTTGCGAATACGGCCAATGGGTACTGTCAGCTTGCCATTCACGTTAACCGGTGACAGCTCGCTCATGGACAGTTCGCGGTCATTGGGTACCACTTTTACCCATTCGTTGTGTTGCGCCAGAATATCTTCAATTTCCCCGATGGAAATATTCTCCTTCAGCTTGATGGTCAGAGCCTGACTGTGGCAGCGCATGGCGCCCACGCGGACACAGATACCATCAATGGGTACGGGCTGCTCGGAGCGACCAAGGATCTTGTTGGCTTCAACCTGGGCCTTCCACTCCTCCTTGCTCTGGCCACTGGGCAGTGCCTTGTCGATCCAGGGGATCAGACTGCCGGCCAGTGGCACGCCGAACTGTTCGGACGGGAAGTCATCACTGCGCAGGGTCTCGGAGACAATGCGATCCACTTCCAGAATGGCGGACGCCGGGTCATCGACCTGGTCTGCCACGGACTGATGGATATGACCCATCTGCTTTATCAATTCTTTCATGTGGCGCGCACCGGAACCGGATGCAGCCTGATAGGTCATGGGAGTGACCCACTCGATCAGGTCCTTTTCGAACAGACCGCCCAGCGCCATCAGCAGCAGACTGACGGTGCAGTTGCCGCCCACAAAGGTTTTCTTGCCATTCTCGATAGCGTCGTCCAGCACCCCACGATTCACCGGGTCCAGCACCAGTACGGATTCGTCTTTCATGCGCAGCGTGGAGGCGGCGTCAATCCAGTACCCCTGCCAGCCGGCATCACGCAGCGGTTGATAGACGGCTTCTGAGTAGTCACCGCCCTGGCAGGATACAATGACGTCCAGCGCTTTCAGCTCATCAATGGACTTGGCGTCTTTCAGGGGCGCCACGTCCTTGCCCACATCGGGACCGGGCTGACCGGTTTGAGAGGTGCTGAAAAACACCGGCTCGATGCGATCAAAATCCTGTTCGGCGCGCATGCGGTCCATCAAAACGGACCCGACCATGCCGCGCCAACCCACAAAACCTACCTTCAACATAATGTCCTCACACATTCAGTGCATTCAAAACCGCCTGCCCCATGTCGCGGGTGGAGACTGCGGTGTCTTCGGGGCCGGCAATGTCAGCCGTACGCAACCCCTGATCCAGTACCCGGCTCACGGCCGCTTCGATATCGTCTGCTGCCGCAGGTGCCTGCAGCGAATAGCGCAGCATCATGGCCACAGAGATAATGGTGGCCAGCGGATTGGCTACGCCGCGCCCGGCGATATCCGGTGCGCTGCCGTGAATGGGCTCATACATGCCCTGACCGGATTCATTCAACGAGGCAGAGGGTAACATACCAATGGACCCGGTGAGCATGGCGGCGCAGTCTGACAGTATATCACCAAACATGTTGCCCGTGACCATGACATCAAACTGTTTCGGTGCACGCACCAGCTGCATGGCCGCATTGTCCACATACATGTGGCTCAGTTCCACGTCCGGATACTCTTTTGCCACCCGCTCCATCACTTCACGCCAGAGTACGGTCACTTCCAGCACATTGGCCTTGTCTACCGAGCACAGACGACGATTGCGCTTCATAGCGGCCTTGAACGCCGTATGTGCAATGCGCTCGATTTCCGGCTCGGAATACACATAGGTATTGAAGCCTTCCCGGTGACCCGCCGCGTTGGTTCGCACGCCGCGCGGCTCGCCGAAATAGATGCCGCCGGTAAGCTCACGCACGATCAGTATATCCAGACCGGAAACCACCTCGGGTTTCAGCGAGGAGGCCGAGGCCAACTGCGGATACAGAATGGCCGGGCGCAGGTTGGCAAACAGATTGAGGTTCGAGCGCAGCCCCAGGAGGCCTTTTTCCGGCCGTTTGGCCATTTCCAGTACGTCCCAGGCCGGGCCACCCACCGCGCCCAGCAGAATGGCGTCGGCATCCCGGGCTGCGGCAAGCGTCTTCTCGGGCAACGGCTCACCGGTGGCGTCGATGGCGGCACCGCCCACCAGTGCCTCTTCCATCTCTACACCCAGGCCGTGTCGTTCACTGACAGCGGTCAGTATCCGGGTGGCTTCGGCCACAATCTCCGGGCCGATACCGTCCCCGGGCAACACCAGTACTTGTTTGCTCACGCAACTCTCCTTCAATTCAAATGGTCAATGGCACGGTAAAATACACGGTTTCAGCTGAACAGCCAGGGGGCTTCCTGCTGGCGTTTGGCCTCATAGGCGCGTATGGAATCGGCATGCTGCAGCGTCGTGCCGATATCATCCAGCCCATTGAGCAGACAGTGACGGCGAAAGCTGTCCACGTCGAAGGACCAGCTCTGGCCATCTGCGGTACTTACGGTCTGGTTTTCCAGATCGGCAGTCAGTTCGAACCCGGGTTCGGCATACAGGCGCTCGAAAAGCTCTGACACCACCGCCTCAGGCAGAATCACGGGCAGAATACCGTTCTTGAAGCAATTGTTGTAAAAGATGTCGGCATAACTGGGCGCCACAATGACCCGAAAGCCGAAATCTTCCAGCGCCCAGGGGGCGTGCTCACGACTGGAGCCACAGCCGAAGTTCTCTTTCGCCAACAGGACACTGGCGCCCTGGTAACGCGCCTGATTCAACGGAAAATCCGGATTCAGCGGCCGCTGGCTGTTGTCCATGCCCGGCTCACCTTCGTCCAGATAACGCAGGGTATCGAACAGATTTGGCCCGAAGCCAGTGCGCTTGATGGACTTGAGAAACTGTTTCGGAATGATGAGATCCGTATCCACATTGGCCCGGTCCATGGGGGCCACCAGCCCGGTGTGCGTTGTCAATGCCTGCATGTCAGTGCTCCCAGTTACGTATATCGACAAAATGGCCCTTAACCGCAGCGGCGGCTGCCATGGCCGGGCTGACGAGGTGAGTACGACCGCCAAACCCCTGACGGCCTTCAAAGTTGCGGTTCGAGGTGGACGCACAATGCTCGCCCTGCCCCAGCTTGTCCGCATTCATGGCCAGACACATGGAGCAGCCCGGTTCGCGCCACTGGAATCCGGCCTCGGTGAAGATGACATCCAGCCCTTCCGCTTCGGCCTGTTTTTTTACCAGGCCAGAGCCCGGCACCGCCAGGGCTTCTTTAAGGGATGACGACACCTTTTTGCCCTTTACCACGCCAGCGGCGGCGCGCAGGTCTTCGATACGCGAATTGGTACAGGAACCAATGAATATCCGGTCCAGGCGGATATCCGTCAATGCCTGCCCTTCTTTCAGCCCCATGTACTCCAGCGCTCGAGTAAGCCCTGTGCGTGCGGTGTCACTGTCCATGTCGCGAAGGTAGGGTACACGACCGCCCACACCCGCCACCATTTCCGGGGAGGTGCCCCAGGTTACCTGGGGCTCGATATCCGCAGCATCGATCACCACGGTGCGGTCGAACTCGGCATCCGGATCGCTCTTGAGATCACGCCAGGCTTCCACCGCCAGGTCCCACTCTCGACCCTTGGGCGCAAACGGCCGGTCACGAAAATAGTCAATGGTGGTGTCATCCACGGCAATCATGCCGGCCCGGGCTCCCGCCTCGATGGCCATATTGCAGATGGTCATGCGGCCTTCCACGGACAGCGACTGAATGGCAGTACCGCCGAACTCCACCGCGCAGCCGGTGCCGCCGGCGGTGCCGATGACGCCGATGATGTGCAGCACCACGTCTTTTGCCGTCACACCCGGGCCCAGTTCGCCGTCCACCCGCACCAGCATGTTCTTCATTTTCTGCTGAATCAGGCACTGGGTCGCCAGCACGTGCTCGACTTCGGAGGTGCCAATACCCATGGCCAGAGAGCCAAACGCGCCGTGTGTGGACGTGTGCGAGTCACCGCAGACAATGGTCATGCCCGGCAGCGTGGCCCCCTGCTCCGGCCCCATGACGTGCACGATGCCCTGGCGCTCGTCATCCATCATGAACTCGGTGATGCCGGTTTCGGCGCAGTTGTCATCCAGGGTTTTCACCTGAATGCGCGACGTCGGGTCCACAATGCCTTCAATACCGGAGGCACGTTCGTTCACCGTGGTGGGCACATTGTGGTCCGGCGTCGCCAGATTGGCACTGATCCGCCAGGGCTTGCGACCGGCCAGACGAAGTCCCTCGAACGCCTGTGGCGAGGTCACCTCGTGCAGGAGCTGACGGTCTATATAAATCAGGGCACTGCCGTCGTCGCGCTGGTCCACCAGGTGCGCGTCCCACAATTTGTCGTACAGGGTCTTGCCAGCCATAGGGATTCCTCTACCTGAATAATGATCGTGCAAGCATTTTATGACTTGCATTTAAATAAAACAAATTCATAATTTTCATACAACCGATAACCAAACGGAATCCAAGTGGATATTCAAAGCCTGCAAGCCTTCCTGGCGATCAGTACCAGCGGCAGCTTTTCTGCGGCGGCTGATCGCCTGCACCTGACCCAGCCTGCGGTGAGCAAGCGTCTGCGTAACCTGGAAGAGCACCTGGGTACCGCGCTGTTCGACCGAATCGGACGCCGGGTACACATCACCGATGCCGGCAAGGCGCTGGTTCCGGCGGCTGAACGCATACTGCAGGAAATGGACAATGCCACACGTACCATGCAGAACCTGTCCAACCAGGTACTGGGGCCGCTGTCCTTTGCCACCAGCCACCATATCGGCCTGCATCGGCTGCCCAGTCTGCTGCGGGCCTACACCGAAGCTCACCCGGGAGTGGATCTGGACATTCACTTTCAGGAATCCGAACTGGCGTACGAAGCCGTCGCCAAACGGGATGTCGAATTTGCCTTTGTCACCCGGGTCAGCCACCGGAATGCGGCCATTGCCTACCAGGCACTGTGGGACGACCAACTGGTGTATGTGGCCTCACCGGATCATATGCTGACCAGTGAACACGGCCTTACACTGCACGATCTGGCCAGCACCCGCGCCATTCTGCCGCACGCCAGTTCCGCCACCTACCAGCTCATTCAGGCGCAGTTTGACCGTCTGGACATTCCGCTCAAAACCGCACTGCCGGTGAACTATCTGGAAACCATCAAGATGATGGTCACTGTAGGCCTGGGCTGGAGTGCTCTGCCCGAGACCATGCTGGACAGTCAGCTTACCCGGCTGGATGTGACCAGCGACCCGGTGGCACGCTCCCTGGGGGTCATCTGGCTGCGCGATCGAACTCTATCCAATGCTGCCCGTGCCTTTCTGGATTTCAGCGGTTTCGGCGCCTGATTCGCCCTCAGTGGCAACAGGGATCGCGTTCAGCCTGTCCTGTCATTCAGGGTACGCCAGGCGAAATAGGTGAGCACTATGGGCAACGCCAGCAGGACGCCGTACCAGTGCGCATCGGTGAGCACTTCTGCATCACTGAAGTAACCGCTGAACTGGGCGTATTCGTATAACCCGCTGTCTTCCCAGATGACTTTCAGCTGTATCCCGGCGAGAATAATCACCTTGAACCAGGGGCCCAGAAACGGCGACCAGGCAACGCACACCATCAACCAGCCATGCACGGTACCGGACAGGCCTCGATAGATGCCTACCTCCGGGTTATTGAACCAGATACCCAGCCCGACGCCCAGACTCAGCGCAAGGAAAACCAGCAAACCGGTCCAGCGGTTCAGCCACCGTGGTGCCATGACGGCGGCCACCAGCACGCCGGCCAGGTTTGTCAGCATATGGAAAAAAGACTGGTGCGCCAGATGACCACTGACCACACGCCAGACCTCGCCCTGTCCGATGGCGAACCGGTCCAGTTGCCAATGCTCATGGGCGTGCCAACCCCACAAGGCGGCCAGAGTGACCAGCAAGGGGGTTGCCCACTCGGCAAGACCAGGGCCTACCCGCCGGGAGAATGAAAACGGGTGCTTGGTTGATTGTCCGGACACGGATATTTGCGCTCGCTGGTTAAATGATTTAAAAAGCCCGGCTCATGCAACAGCAGGACACCCAATTATCGTGTGGTTCAAAAACACCTTTGTATACCAGATTCGAGACAGCGCCTTCAGTGATCGGCTGCCTGACGAGCCGGACCTTGAAGCCAGCGCTTTTCATGACTGCCTGCCCACTCAACCAGTGAGCATGGGCCTGGTCGCGCCTCATCCCGAGATAAGTACTCGACAACTGACCACCCGGGAATTCATCGTCTGGCAGATCCAGCGCCAGGAGAGACTTCTGCCTGGTCCGGTAGTGAAGGAGACGTTACAAGAACGCGTGGACACAATGCAACAGTCAGAAGACCGCAAGGTGGGACGCAATGAGCGAACCGATCTGAAAGAGGCCATTACCCTGGAACTGCTGCCCAGAGCATTCACCCGCAATCAGCGCCACACGGTCATTCTCGATCGCCTGTCGGGCTGGTTGTTCGTGCAATGCGGCAGTGAGTCACGAGCTGACGACGTTACGGCCTTTCTGCGTGATGCCCTGGGCGAACTGCCCGTGGTCCCTCTGGGCTCACTGTGCCAGCCGGACGCCGTCTGGTCACAGTGGCTGAGCAGCGGCGACCTGCCTGCTGACACTGAGATCCAGGACGAGATGGCCCTCTACCATCCGGCTGAGGATGCCATCGTCAAGGTCAAGCAGTTGCCCTGGGACAGTGCGGAAGTTCAGCAGTTGCTGGCCAATGGCTACCGCCCTACTCAGATCATGCTGTCATGGCAGGATCAGCTCAGCCTGCAGATCAATGAAAAAAGTGTCTTCAAGCGCCTTCGCTTCTCCGATGACCTGATGGAACAGGCCGCCCAGGAAGGCGGTGATTCTGCTCTGGCAGAATGGGAGGCCAGCCTGCACCTGATGACCGCCGCGCTGCGACGTTTCAGCGATCAGTACCTTCAATGGTGCGGGACGGACCGGTCCGGTGAGCCGAACCCGGAAAAGTCATAGCGCATGAGCACTTCGGCCACCTCGATCACGTGATCACGGTGGTCGGCTTCATGGGCTTCACGCTCACTGTCCTGGCGCATGCGTTCTTTCGGCGAGAGCTGTTTGCGTGCCTCGTGGGTATCAAAATCCTTCACCTTTTCATGCAGCGCATCCAGAGCCAGGAAACGGGTGCGCTCCTCTTCCGGCAATCCCAGACCGTCCAGCAGAAACTTCAGACGGATCGCACCTTCCGACACATTCAGATCCTCTTCCACCAGGTTCTGGGCAAGAATCCGGATACTGTCTATCAGATAATCCTCATGCTCGATTTTCTTCTGCGCAAAAACCGCATCATGCTCGGCCAGCGTCTTCTTCTGCTCGCGCAGTTTCCACAGCAGCCAGCCCGCATAAACGGCCAGCGCGAGCACAATGGCTACCGCCACCAAAACCAGAATCGTTAAAACCATATTACCTCTGAATCATCATCACGTTGAGACGGACTCCGGTCCATCTTCCGGGCGGCGCAAAGCGGGGGATTCCGTTTGCGGATCGAATACCAGCAGCCAT
>LFIK01000145.1_pt1 | contig 48496 bp, 49 predicted proteins | sample 643401 | NCBI WGS metagenome assembly LFIK01 (sample SAMN03777447, study PRJNA286221) | soda lake metagenome | biome: soda lake; feature: Kulunda steppe; material: water; isolation source: sample T5-Br brine of Lake Tanatar-5 | place: Russia: Kulunda steppe | collected 2010-07
CCCATGAGGTATTCCGCTGTCGGTGTCGAGGCTTCCTGCTGCGCGACGCTGACCGCCTCGGCGAAATCTTCCGCCTCGAATGCGCCGCGCCCGACCCAGGCCAGCGCGACCAGGTTCGCCTGCTCATCGACATTCAGCGCGCCGATGAACTCGTGCAGCTCGCGCTCCGCCATCCGGCCTTCGCGCGCCTGAAAGATGACATGAACGACCTTGCGGGGGCTGATTTCCAGCATGAGATCCCTCCCGGTATTGCGCACGCAGTGTCGCCCGCGCGCCTGCGCGGTGCAAGCGCTTTCGGCTTTATCAGCCGTGGCGGCCGAAGAGCGGATAATAGATCCAGTCGGGCAGAAACTGGCTGCCCCGGAACAGCCAGGAAAAGGGCGCCGGAAAACTGCGCTTGAAGCCGCCGGAATCCATATGCTCGAAGATGACGCGGGCGGCATCCTCGGGCTCCATGATCTGCGGCATCGTGAAATCGTTCTTTGCGGTCAGGCGGGTGCGAATGAACCCGGGATTGGCAAGCTGCACACGCACCCCGGTACCGCGAAGATCGGCGTGCATGGATTCGGCAAGATGCATCAGCGCCGCCTTGCTCGAGCTGTAACCGATCGACCCCGGCAGGCCGCGAAACCCCGACAGGCTGCCCAGCAGGACGACGTGCCCGCGGTCGCGGGCGACCATGCGCGTAACCGTGGCGCCCAGAACGCGTGCCGCGCCGGTAAAGTTCACGTCGCACATCTGCGCGACTTGCTCGGCGTTCCACTCGCGCGCGCCCAGCGGCCAATACACCCCGGCGCAATAGATAACGCCATCGACATCGCCGGCCTCCTGCGCCGCATCCGCAACCGACTTGTCGCAGGTAACGTCCACAGGCACCGGCCGGGCCTTGCCCGGCAGTTCGCCCGCAATCTCATCGAGACGGTCCGCATTTCGCGCGCTCAGGACAAGCTCGATGCCAACGCGGCTCAGCTGATGCGCCAGCGCGCACCCCAGCCCCTCGCTTGCGCCTATCAGCCAATAGGTCTTGCCGGTCCAGTCGGTCAATTCTGCGCCTTTCTGACAGTTGCAACCAATTCGGCGACCTTAACACCGAATTTTCGAAACTGGCTACGGTTGATGATGGCCCCATCCCCCACGAGGTACATCCAGTCCACAGTGTCGAGCACATGGCCGCCGGCACTGTCGGGCAGGCGAATCCGGTAGCGCAACTGCACGGCATTGCCGGACTGCGCCCCCGCACCGTCGCCGATCACATCCTCGGCCCGCGCCCTGATGCGGCCGTCCTCGCCAAGTGTCAGCCGCCAGGAACGTTCCTGAGTGGTGCCGCTGTCATAGCGAAAACTCTCGCGCAGCGTGCCTTCGTTGCCCTGCCAGATCCCCTCCATCCGGGCGGTGAACCGCGACACCACGCGCCCTGTGGGACCGAAGATCACGCCTTCGCAATCCAGCGGCCCGTTCAGCGTCTCGCGGATGTCGAACCGCGGCGTCGCACCGGCATAATCCGCCGGGCGCTGAACCGGGAAATCCGCGAATCGACTGCGCGCCCACAGGAGGGCGAACGCGATGGCGCAAGCGCCGATAAGGGTCAGGAAAAGCTCCATCGTCAGTCCTCGTTCAGGGGGGTGAAATACAACAGCGTCATGGCCACCACCTTCAGCGCACAGGGCACTGCGGCGTACAGCACGCTCAGCGTGAGCAGCGCGGCGGGCGGGTTTTCCCCGCCCGCCGTGAAGCCGGACGCTTCCAGCAGTGGCAGCAGCGCGATGGCCGCAACGGCCAGCGTGAACTTGGTCACGAAGCTCCACAGCCCGAAGGCAGCGCCCGCCTCCGGTGAGACGACGGACATGCGTCGGGCAAACAGCGCAGCCAGCAACGTCAGATCCGCCCCGATCGCCGCGCCGGACGCGACACAGATCACGGCAAATACGGCCACGTCCCCCGCCCCGAGAAACCCCGCAAAGCCGAAGGACAGAACGGCCAGTGCCATTCCGGCCAGAAGCGTGCGCCGCGTGCCGAAGTGCTGCGCGGCGCGCGCCCAGCCCGGGGCCGAAACGGCCGCCGACAGGAAGAACAGGATCAGAAGCGGCCCCTCCCAGCCCGGCGCCGCGAGCCGGCTCTCCACGAAGAACAGAAACAGCGTCGAGGTCACCGCGACCGGCGTGGCATTGACAAGCGCGACGATCAGCAGCCGCCGCGCCGCGCCGTCGCGCAGCACCGCGGCAAAGCCCGCGACCGGCGAGGGCACATGAACAGCCGACCATTCGCCATCCATCACGACCACCGAAAGTGCGGCCAGCACGACGAAACCGATGGCAAAGCCTGCGAAGGGCGCGTCGGTGACCAGGCTGAGCACGGTCGGCGCCGCCGCGGCAGCACACACTCCCAAGAGCGCACCAGTCTCGCGCCACGCGGCCAGCCTGACATGCCCCGCCCCCGCCATCGCGATCGCCTTGCGCACGCCCTGCGCGTAGAAGACGATATTGAGAAAGCTGAAGGCACTGAACAGCACGGTCAGCGTGATGGCGAACCACAGGACCGGCGCGACGGGCGCAGGCACCGCGAACAGCCCGAACATCGCCAGCGCCATCAGCGTCGCGGCCAGCGCGACCGCCAGCCGCCGTGCCCGCCCCGTCGCCCCGGCCAGCCAGCCCAGCACGGGATCCTGAACGAAATCGATCAGACGCAGGGCGAAAAGGACGGTGCCCAGAAGCCCCAATCCGACGCCGTATTCGTCAACGTAGAATTTCGGTGCGTGGATATAGATCGGAAGCCCCGCCATCGCGAGCAACCCGCCGAACAGCGCGAAGCCCGGCAGCCGCCGCTCGGCCCCGGCAGTCGCGCCCGTTATCGAAGCAAGCGTCAACGGCTCACCTTCGCGTCATGCGGTTGCGGACGGTGCCTGAAGGTCGCGCCCTTGGCCCAGAGCTTGAGCGCCTGCCAGTGGATCAGCGCCAGGACACGGCGGGTGCCCAGCGGACGGCGCAGCATCGCCTTCATGATCTCGCTGTTCGTCAGCGGCCTGCGCGGCCCGGTCAGCGTCGCGACCAGACCGCCGGAGCCGCGCCGGTAGTCGATCACGATGTCGACCCGCCCGGGCCGGATATCGAAGCGGAACCGGTAGTCGCCCTGCATCCGCTGAAAGGGCGAGACATGCATCATCTTGCGCGCATGCAGGACATCTTTGCCCCGGATCGGCGCGAGATCGTCATGATGGCACAGATACCAGTGCCGGTCGCCATAGGTGTTCGTGACCTCTGCCACGGCCACGCGCAACCGGTCATCGGGATCATGGCACAGCCAGAAACTGACCGGGTTGAAGCAGTGTCCCATCACACGCGGCTGCGTCAGCAGCAGGAGCCGCCCCTGCGTCACCGCCTGCAGCCCGTGATCCGCCAGCATCCCGCGCAGCCCGGCGGCGCCCCGCCCCTGCCCCGGCGGCCCGCCATGGTCGCGGTCCAGGACCGTGACAAGGTTGGTACCATTGCGCGAAAAGAGCATCGGTGCCGCCCCGGTATGCTCGGGATCAAGAAGCACGCAATCCATCGAATAGGTGAATCTGTTGCGTACCGCACCGCGGCGTCCGTGGAAGCTGTGCGCCCGGATATGCTCGACCGCCTGCGTCACGCCGCGGCCATGTCGGCGGACGGGGCGTCGGCCCTTGCGGCCATCGCCTGCACGACATCCGCCGCGCTGGCAAAGCCGTCCTCGTGAAAGCCATTGCGCATCCAGGCCCCGCAGAACCAGGTGTTGCGGGTGCCGTTCATGTCGCTCAGCGTTTGTTGCGCGCGCAGCGCCGCGAGGTCATAGACCGGGTGATGGAAAGTGGTCACGTCATGCACCAACTCGTCGCGGATGCTGCGCGTGGAGTTGAGCGTGACGAAGAGGGGGTCGTCCTTCGGGATCGGCTGAAGCGAGTTCATCCAGTAGGTCAGCCCGATTCCAGGTCGTTGCACGTTACCGTCCTCAGAATACACCCAACTTGACCAGACACGCCGGCGGCGCGGCATCAGCGCGGTGTCCGAATGCAGCACGGCCTCGTTGGGTTGAAACCGGATGGCGGACAGTGCCGCATGTTCGGCGGGTGAGGGGTCGGTGAGCAGGGCCAGCGCGTCGTCCGCATGTGTGGCGAACACCACCTCATCGAAGGCTTCCCAATCGCCGCCCTGCGGCCGGATGCGCACCGTATCATCCCGGCGCGTGACCGCGGCCACCCGACAGGCGGGGCGCAGTTCGACCCCCTGCGCCTCGAGGCGCGCCGACAACCGGCGCACATATTCGACCGACCCGCCGCGCACCGTGTACCACTGATGCTGCCCAGTATAGCTCATCAGGGCGTGATTGCGGAAGAACCGCACCAGCGTTTCGGCAGGAAAGTCGAGGACCTTCTGCGTCGGGGTGGACCAGATCGCCCCGGTGAAGGGCAGCAGGTAGCGGTCACGGAACCAGCTTCCGGTGCCGAGATCGCGCAACAGATCCGCAATCGTCATGTCGGCGTCGCGCACGGCCGCGGGCGCCCGCGCATTGAACCGCATGATGTCGCGCAGCATGCGCAGAAAGCGCGGATCGACGAGGTTGCGACGCTGCGCAAAGATCGCTGCGGGGCTGGCCAGCGCGTACTCGAAACGCCCCGCCCCGAAGGAGGCGCCGAAGCTCATGTTGCTGGGCGCGACCGGAACGTCGAGTTCCTCGAACAGCGCGGTCAGGCGCGGATAATTCACACGGTTGAAGACGATGAAACCGGTATCCACGGGCTGGTCGCCGCGCTTTCCGGCCAGAACAGTGCGTGCATGGCCGCCGAGCGACGGCGCCGCCTCCATCAGGACGACGGTGTGGGTCGGCGCGAGCAGATATGCGGCCGCCAGCCCCGATATGCCTGCGCCGATAACAGCGACCCGCTTTCGTGCCCCCGGCCCGGATGTTTCCAGCATGCGTTTGAAACCCTTGTTTGCTTTGAAGTGATACGGGGCGGTTCCGCAAGTGGATCAGGCACCATGGGCGTGTCGCGAAAAAGAATCCGCCGGAAATTCTGATCCGGCCGCAAAGGCCCGGCGTAACAACGCCATGATCTGTGTTGCCAGACCTCTCGATAATCCGAATGCATCCGCGGGTGATGGGCGCTATGCTCGGATTGCGTTGAACGCGGACGGGGGCTGCAAGGAACGAATGGAGCGTGAACAGGACATCGCAGAAGCCGAGTGGGTGGGCCATATGCGACGCATTCGCGACGATGCGGACACAACTGCCTTTGCGGAACTCTTCCGCCATTTCGCGCCGCGCGTGAAGGGCTTTCTGATGAAGGCGGGCGCGTCCGAGGCGGTGGCCGAGGAGTGCACGCAGGACGTCATGGCAACGCTGTGGCGCAAGGCAGCGCTGTTCGACCCGTCGCGCGCCAGCGTCGCGACCTGGGTGTTCACGATCGCGCGGAACCGCCGCATCGACACGCTGCGCAAGCAGCAACGCCCCGAGCCGGAGGATCTGCCTTGGGGCCCCGAGGCTGAACCGGATCAGGAGGATGTGCTGGCGCTGCAACAGGAAAGCGGGCGGCTCGCCCGTGCACTCGTCGAGCTGCCGGAAAAACAGCGCCACCTGATCGAACGCGCCTATTTCAGGGATCTGACACACAGCGAGATCGCCGCGGAGACCGGATTGCCGCTTGGCACGATCAAGTCGCGGATTAGATTGGCGCTCGAACGGCTGCGCCACGCAATGTCGTAAGGAAGACGTCGTAAGGAAGACCATGACCATTCGTCACCACCTCACCGATCAGCTTCTGATGGCCTACGCCGCCGGCGAGTTGCCGGAGGCATTCAGCCTCGTCGTGGCGACCCATGTGTCGTTGTGCGATGAATGCCGCGCGCGGCTGGAGAGCTTCGAGACACTCGGCGGTGCGGTGCTGTCGCAGACCGAAGGCGCGACGCTGGCGGATGACAGTCTGGCCGCGACGATGGCGCTCATCACGGAAGGCGACACGGGCACCGCGTCGCGCCCCCGCCCGCGCAGGCGTCAGGGGATCTTTCCGGCCCCGCTGGCGGAATATGTCGGCGGCGGTCCCGATGCAGTGAAATGGCGCCGTATCGGTGGGGGTGTGCGCCAGGCGCTGTTGCCGGGAACGGACGACACGCAGGCGCGCTTGCTGCACATTCCGGCCGGGGTGGCGGTGCCGGAGCACAGTCATCGCGGCATCGAGCTGACGCTTGTCCTTCAAGGTGCCTTTCGCGACGAATACGACCGGTTCGGCCCCGGCGATGTCGAGATCGCCAGCGAAACGGATGAGCATACCCCGATCGCCGAGCCGGGCCTTGACTGCATCTGCCTTGCAGCCACCGATGCGCCGCTGCGGTTCAATGCGCTTCTGCCGCGCATCGTCCAGCCCATCTTTCGGATCTGAGACCGTGCCGGGCGTTCCGGTAGCGACCCTCCGGGCGGGCAGGGGGAGTCAACGCCGGCCGAAAAGCCGCTCGATATCGCTCAGCTTGAGTTCGACATAGGTCGGGCGACCATGGTTGCATTGCCCGGAATGCGGCGTCGCCTCCATCTCGCGCAGGAGCGCGTTCATTTCCGTTGCCTGCATGCGCCGCCCGGAACGCACCGATCCATGACAGGCCATGCGCGACAGCACCGCATTGATGCGGTGCTCCAGCACGCCGCTGTCGCCGGTATCGGCAAGCTCATCCAGGATATCGCGTAACAGCGCCGCCGCATCGACCTCGCCCAGCGGCGCAGGCGTTTCGCGCACCGCGATGGCGCCCGGGCCGAACGCCTCGATCACCAGGCCGAGCTGCGCCAGCTGTGGACCCATCTCCTGCAGCAATACGGCATCAGACTGCGACAGCTCGACGACTTCCGGGATCAGCAGCGCCTGGCTGGCCACGCCCGATTGCCGCACCTGGGACTTCAGCCGCTCATACACCAGGCGCTCATGCGCGGCATGCTGATCGACGATGACCAGCCCGTCCGTCGTCTGGGCGATGATGTAATTCTCGAAGACCTGCCCGCGTGCGGCGCCGAGCGGCAGCGCGGCCTCAGTGGGCGATGGCGCTTCCTCGGACTCGACGCGCGCGGAAGGCGCGGCGGCATCGTCAGCCGCCGGCGCCGCCGCTTCCGGCTCGGCGAATCCTTGCAGCGCCTGCCAGGCGCGTGCCGCGCCCAGCGTTCCCTGCGCCGGTCGGTCCATCTGATAGATGCGCGGCCCGGCCTCCGGCGCAGGGGTCCGCACCGAACCGAGCGCCGCACCCGCGACCGTGGACGCCGTGCGGTGCCCGGCTTGCGCCAGCGCATGCCGCAGCCCCGACACGATCAGCCCGCGCGCCGCAGCTGCATCGCGAAACCGCACCTCGGCCTTTGCCGGATGCACATTCACATCCACCAGCTGCGGATCGCAATCGAGAAACAGCGCCGCCGCGGGGTGGCGATCCCGACTCAGGAAATCGGCGTAGGCGGCGCGCAACGCCCCGATCAGCATCCGGTCACGCACCGGCCGGCCATTGACGAAGAGATACTGCGCCACGGCCGATCCGCGCGAATAGGTGGGCAGGGCCGCGTATCCGGTCAGTCGCAGTCCGTCGCGTTCGGCGTCGATGGCCAGCGCATTCTCGACGAACTCCGTGCCGATAAGGCGCGCCAGCCGCGCGCGCAGCGCGTCGAACAGATCGCCGTTCTCGGCTTCGACGCGAAAGACCTCGCGGTCGCCACCGCCCGAAACATCTCGCAGCGTGAAGGCGACGGCCGGCTCCGCCATCGCCAGACGGCGCAGGATATCCGAGATGGCTCGCCCCTCGGCGCGGTCGCTGCGCAAAAACTTCAGCCGTGCCGGCGTGCCATGGAACAGATCGCGCAACTCGACGATGGTTCCGCGGTTGAGCGCGGCGGGCCGCACCACCCCGACATGGCCGTCATTGATGGCAATCGCGGCGCCGTCCCGCCCGTCGATCCGCGATGTCAGCGTCAACCGCGCCACCGCGCCGAGCGAGGCCAGCGCCTCGCCGCGAAACCCGAAGCTGCGAATGTTCAGAAGGTCCGAGCCGTCGATCTTGGATGTCGCATGCCGCGCCAGCGCCAGCGGCAGATCCTCCGGCGCGATCCCGCCCCCGTCATCGGCGACACGGACAAGCGTCTTGCCGCCATCGGCCATCGTCACATCAATGCGCCGCGCGCCCGCATCGAGAGCGTTCTCGACCAGTTCTTTCACCGCAGAGGCCGGCCGTTCCACCACCTCGCCGGCGGCGATACGATTGATCGCCGCCTCATCGAGCTGACGGATCGCCGCGCGGGAATCGTCTATGTTGGGGTGCGCCACAGCCATTCCACAAGCGATAGCATGCCAACCCCACCATGCCAAGGTCAGCGGCGGCTGCGCGCCGGTCACAGCCCCTCGGGCTGACCCACGACGACGAAATGCAGACGCTCGGGGTCGAACAGCCGCGCGGCGACCGCGCGCGCCTCCTCTGGCGTGACAGCCTCGACCATGGCATTGCGCTCCTCGATATAGCTGGCGGGCAGGCCCTGCGCCTTGAAACTCGCAAGCAGGCGGGCAATCGAGGCGTTGCCGTCAAACCGCAGCGGGAACTCGCCTGTCAGATAGGTCTTGATGCGGTCGAGCTCGTCCTCCGTCGGCCCGTCCTCGGCCATGCGGGCCCATTGTTCACGCAGCAATTGAACCGCCTCGGCCGCCTCGGCGTTGCTCACCGACAGGCGCCCCTGAATCAACGCGCTGAGCCGCATCGGCGACAGCCCCGTGCCGACACCGTATGTCAGACCGCGTTCGGAGCGCAGCTCGCGCATCAGCCGGGTTCCGAAGCGCCCGCCGCCCAGCACCTGATTGACGACGAAAGCGGGAATGAAATCCGGGTCGTCGCGCGGCAGCCCCTCATGCCCGAAGCGGATGACGGCTTGCGGACCATCGAAAGGCACGACCGTCACCCCGGCGTCGAGCTGCGGAGTCACCGGCTCAGGGTCCGGCGCGCCCTGCGCGGGCAGATCGCCGAGCAGCCGGTCCAGAACCGCCCCGAGGTCTTCGGCATCGATATCCCCGGCCGCACCGACATGAACACGGCTGCGGCTGAGCGCTCCTCCATGCGCCGCAACCAGATCCTCACGTGTCAGCGCCGCGACCGAGTCCTCGGTGCCCTCGGCCGGGCGACCATAGGGATGATCGCCGAAAGCGACCTGGTCGAAGTGCTGCGATGCCAAGGCATTCGGATCGCGCGCGTCCGAGCGAATACCCGAGATCACCTGCGCACGCACACGCGCCATGGCGTCGTCGTCAAAGCGTGGCTCAATCAATGCGCTGCGCAGCAGGTCCACCGCCGCATCCATGTTCTCGGTCAGGAATCGCGCCGACACCGACACATGATCCTGCGAGGCACTGAAGCTGAAGCGCGCGGCCAGATCCTCACGTGCCGCGGCGAAGGCCTGCGCATCCAGATCGCCCGCCCCTTCGTCCAGCAGCGCCGTCATCAGGTTGACCGCCCCCTCGGCACCGTCCGGGTCGAGCGCAGCACCGCCTTCGAACCGCAACTCGAGCGCGACGAAAGGCAGCGAGTCTTCCTGCACCAGCCACGCATCCACCCCGCCTGGCGACGTCACTTCCATCATGTCGGTCTGCGCACGCAACGGCAACGCCGCAAGGGTCACGGCAACGGCCAGGAAAGTACTGCGCATCATTGGTCCGCCTCCTGCTGCGCATCGGCTCCGGTCAGAAAGCCTGTCACATGGTATCCGTCAAACAGTGCACGTGCTGCGGCCATGACATCATCGGCCTCGACCGCGTCGATGCGCTCGGGCCAGCGCGCGACATCCTCGACCTCGAGCCCGACGCTCAGTGCGGTGCCGTATTCGCGCGCCCGGCTCTGCGCGCTGTCGCGCCGATAGATGTCGGAGGCGCGCAATTGCAGCTTGGCACGTTCAAGATCTTCGGATGCGACACCCTCGGCCAGGAATGCCTCGATAACGCGCTCCATCTCGGCTTCCGCGTCGTCCAGCCCGACCCCGTCCACCGGCACCACGGCCAGACCGAATGTGCTGCCGTCGCGGTTCGTGGGGCTGTAGAAGGCGTTGGTCTGCAGCGCGATCTGCGCCTCGAACTGCAATGCCCGCGCAAGTACCGAAGTGGTAGAGCTGCCCCCGAGCACCTGCGCCAGCACGCGCAGCGCCGCCGCTTCGTCCTGATCGCCGGGACGGCGCGCCGGGGCGTGATAGTATCGCATCAGGTAAGGCTGCGCGACGCGGGGATCGGACATCTCGACGCGCCGGTCGGACAAGGCGCCCGGCTCCTGCGGGCGCGGATCGGATGCAACGCCGGTGGCCGGGATCGCCCCGTAATGCATCTGCGCAAGGTCGCGCACCTCTTGCGGGGTCACGGCCCCCGCGACGACGAGCACGGCGTTCTCGGGCCCGTAATGGCGCTCATAGAACTCCATCGCATCCGCACCGGTCAGGCCCTCCATCTCATGGCGCCAACCGATGATCGGCAGCCCGTACGGGTGGTTCTGATACAGCGTGGCCCGCATCTGTTCGCCGAAAAGCCGGCCGGGCAGGCTTTCGACGACCTGTCCGCGCTCTTCGAGGATGACGTCGCGCTCGGGCAGCCACTCGGCCTCGGTGAAGGCCAGGTTGCGCATGCGGTCGGCTTCGAGTTCCATCATCAGCTCGAGCCGATCCGCGGCAACGCGCTGAAAATAGCCGGTGTAGTCCCAGGACGTGAAGGCGTTGTCACGCCCGCCCTGCGCCTCGACGATATCGGAAAACTCGCCCGGTGCGCGCGTCTCGGTTCCCTTGAACATGAGGTGTTCCAGAAAATGGGCGATGCCGGACTTTCCCGGCGGCTCGTCGGCGGCACCGGCGCGGTACCAGACCATATGCACCGCGACGGGCGCGCGGTGATCCTCGATCACGACGACATCCATGCCGTTGTCGAGATCGAAATGCGTCACATCGGCCTGGACCACACCGCCCGTCAGCAAGAAGATTGCGGACCACCCCGCTGCGAATATCCGGCGCATGCACCCTCCGACACGGCTGTTTCTCAGGGGTACGAGATACGTTGCCTGACGCCGGCTTCAACCGGGAATCCGGCGAATTTCAGTCCGATACGGCCGGCGCGGCAGGAGTCCGCGCACCGGCGGCGCGCCAGCGTTCCAGCTCGCGCTGGCGATCCAGCGCCATCGGGCTGTATGCGTCGTAATAGGTGTTGCGGTTGAAAACGCGTTCCAGCAGCCGTCCGCGATTGCGGCGACGGTATTCCTCATCCTCCGCCGCGAGGCGGCCGCGGATGTCGCTGTCCGAGCCGTGGCGCGCTGCATGCGCCACAACCTCCGGGGCCTGCGCCCCCGCCCGCGCATTGCCGCCCAGTGCCGCGACGGCGTCACCGCGCGGTTGCGGATCGGCGCGGTTGCCGGCGCCCGGCGCGGGTTCGGGCAGTTCGGCCATCGACTCGGGCATCTCGAGAGGTTTGGTCGGCACCACGGCGAATTCGTCCGGCCCGTCGGCGCCCGAACGGATATTCATCAGGCTCGGCGTATCGGAGCCCGAGCAGGCCGCCAGCGCGACGAATGTCGCAAGCAGTCCACCCAAAATGCCATGCCTCGGCTGCATCCGCCCCTCCGTCGTCGTCAGCGCTTCCCTCATAACCCATCGCCGCGGGCGCGTCACGGGGTCTTCTCCCGCCCGGAAAACACGATCAGCAACAGCGCGCCCGCAAAGATCGCGGCATCCGCCACATTGAAGGCGAAGGGGTTGTCGATCCCGCAACAGGACATGTTTATGAAATCGGCCACCGCACCGTAGATCACCCTGTCGGTCACATTGCCAAGCGCTCCGCCGACCAGCAGCCCCGCGCCGATCTGCATCGCACGATTGTGCCGCTCGCGCCACGCCCAGATCCAGATCACCACCGATATCACCAACGCCAGCGCCACCAGCCCCCAGCGCGTGATCTCTCCATCGCTGGCGAACAGCCCGAAATTCACGCCCGTGTTCCAGGCCATCCGAAAGGTCAGCAGCGGCGGCGCCACCTCGATCACCAGCCGGGACTTCAGATCCAGCGCATGCACCACCGCCCATTTCGAGGCCTGATCGAGGGCCAAGGTGGCCAGAAGCGCTCCCGAAGCCAGTCGCATCGCAGCGCCCTCAGTGCCGGAAATGGCGCTGGCCGGTGAACACCATCGCCAATCCTGCATCATCCGCCGCCGCGATGACATCTGCGTCGCGCACCGAGCCGCCCGGCTGGATGACCGCGCGCGCCCCGACCTGTGCGGCCGCGATCAGCCCGTCCGGAAACGGGAAGAAGGCGTCCGAAGCCACCACCGAACCCTGCGTCGGTGCTGCATCGAGGCCCTGCGCCTCGGCCATGTCCGCCGCCTTGCGCGCGGCGATGCGGGTCGAGTCCACGCGGCTCATCTGGCCGGCGCCGATGCCGACCGTCGCGCGGTCGCGCGCATAGACGATGGCGTTGGATTTGACATGCTTGGCGACCTTCCATGCGAAGAGCAGGTCGCGCAGCTCCTCGGGGTCGGGGGCACGCTGCGTGACGACACGCAGATCGGCCTCGGTGATCTGGCCGTTATCGCGATCCTGGACCAGCAGACCGCCCGCGACCTGCCGCAGGCTGAGTCCCGGCGCGCCGGGATTGGCGAGCCCCGGCGTGACGAGAAGCCGCAGGTTCTTCTTGGCGGCAAAGATGTCGCGCGCGGCGTCGTCGGCGCCGGGGGCGATGACGACCTCGGTGAAGATGTCCGCGACGGCGCAAGCCGTCGCCTCGTCGAGCGGCTGGTTGAGCGCGACGATTCCGCCGAAGGCGGACACGCGATCGCAGTCGCGCGCACGCTCATACGCCTCGCGCAGCGTCGTGCCACGCGCCACGCCACACGGATTCGCATGTTTGATGATCGCGCAGGCCGGCCCGTCCGACGGCAGCAACTCCGACACCAGTTCGAAGGCGGCGTCGGTGTCGTTGATGTTGTTGTAGGACAGCGCCTTGCCCTGGAGCTGGGTTGCGGTCGCCACACCGGGACGCGGGTCGGCGCTGCGATAAAAGGCGGCACGCTGATGCGGATTCTCGCCGTAGCGCAGCGTCTGCACAAGTTCCCCGGCGAAGGCGCGCCGCGGCGGGGCGGCCATGTCCAGCGTCCCGGCCATCCAGTTGGACACCGCCGCATCATAGGCCGCAGTGCGCGCAAAGGCCGCCTGCGCAAGGCGCTGGCGCAGCGCAAGCGCGGTCGCGCCGCCATGGGCATCAAGCTCGGCGACAAGGGGGGCGTAATCCGACGGGTCGGTCACCACCGTGACGAAGGCGTGGTTCTTGGCCGCCGCGCGGATCATCGCCGGCCCGCCGATATCGATGTTCTCGATCGCTTCGCGATACGGGGCCTCGCGTGCCACCGTCGCCTCGAAGGGGTAGAGGTTGACCACCAGCAGATCGATACCGGCGATGTCGTGGGCCTGCATCGCCGCCACATGCGCGTCATCGTCCCGCGCTGCCAGAAGGCCGCCATGCACCGCCGGGTGCAGCGTCTTGACCCGCCCGTCCATGATCTCGGGAAACCCGGTCAGTTCGGCGACGTCGCGCACGGCCAATCCGGCATCGCGAAGGGCGCGGGCCGTCCCCCCGGTCGAAACCAGCTCGACCCCATGCGTTGACAGGGCTTGCGCGAGGCCCTCGAGCCCGGTCTTGTCGGAAACGGAGATCAGCGCGCGGCGTACGGGCACACGGTCGGTCATGTCGGGTCCAGTCTGTCAGGCTTCGATCGGGATATCTTCATGCGCAACATCGCGCGTCGCGATGGGGGTAGCGGCGGCCTTCTCGAAAGTCCAGTTCGCCTGACCCGGATATTCGGCGACGATCCCGGTCAGGACGATCTGACTGGTGGCACGCGGGCGCACCCGCCCGCGTTGCAGATAGACCGACGGCTCCAGCGAGAGTGCCGCATCTCCCTCATGCCTGAAATGCCAGACCTCACCGCTTCGCAGATCCAGCCGCACCGAGCGGCCATCCGGGTCCAGCGCGGCTTCGACATCGGGGTGCAGATGAAACCGGATCATGAAGCGAACGCCGCGCAGACGCGTGGCGGCAACGACACGGGCGAACAGCTTGCGATCCGCCGCCGACATTGCGCCCAGCGTATCCTCCCCCATGAGCGCGCGCCCGTCCGCGCTCAGATCGAGACGGCGCAGATGCGTCAGGCCGTGTGTCGGGCGATAGCCATCATGGCTGAGCCGCAGCGCGGTCGCGTAGCCTTCGCTCAGACGTTCGACACCGACATGCCGTGGCCGATCCGTAAGCGGCGGCATCTCGGCGCCCCCCAGCAGGCCGCCGCTGCCCAGACGCGAGGACGACACGCCTTCGATGCCAAGCGTGGAATGCGACGGTGTGGCACGTCCGGCCCGGGCCCATTCGGGGCCGAAGGGATGCCCCGCCCCGCAATTGACGATGACCGGCCTGCGTGCGGAGGTCAGTTCGAACGCCAGGGTCGAGGCGTGCGCGGCGTGCGACACCGCCGTGGGTGGCGGGGGGGCGGCATCGACGATCACGCTGGTGCGACCGCCCGAAAGCCTCGCGAACCCCATCGCCGCACCCGACTGACGCGTGCCGCGCACCCCGGATGCCGCGAGCGCGTGATCGAGCCGCCCCTCCGCACCGCGCCCGCCGCCGTGAAAGCGCGCGAGTCCGCCATCGGCGTGCCGCAGCGCGCGCAGGGTCGGCGCGATACGTTCTATGGCGCTCACATGTGGCGGCGCCACGGTGACGCCCGCCTGCGACAGCACCGATGCGGCGCGGGTAAGCTGCGTGAAAACCTCCAGCAGCACCTCCGGGTTGCGCGTCACGATCCCGCCCGCCGCGTCGATATGCGCGTCGCATTGACGCCCGAGCGCCACGCAGGCCGGCGCTGCGTGATGCCCCATCCCCTCCAGTTGTAGCGCCGCCTGAATAAGCCCCGCCACGGCCTCGATCCGCGCCTCGGGCCCGGACGCAAGCGGCCATGTGCGCGCCACGAACACGGCATGCTGCATCAGCGCGCGCATGAAGCGGCGGCGTCGGTCGCTGTCGACCCCGTCAAGCAACAGCAGAGCATGGTTGATCCAACGTGTGAGGCGCCGCGCGGCAAGCTCCGGCTCCCAGCCGGGCCCGCGCCCGCGTCCGAACCGCGTCAACCACTCGAAGGTCCAGGTCTGTGCCGTCTGCCGTGCGTCATCATCGCCCAGCGCTGCCAGATCATCGAGCCACTCGAAACCATGAAGCGCCATCTCGAAGGCCGGCTGCGCAGCCGGCAGATCCCATGGCGCGGTCTGCGGCGCATTCACGTAATGGCCGGCGAGCAGGAAGCGTCCCGCCATCAGTTCGAGCCCGCGCGGCACGGTGCCGATGGTCAGTGGTTCCGGCGGCGCGACGAATTCGCCATCGAGCCGCAAGCGCGCGGCGCGCCGGGCGTGCATCCGCAGGCGCAGCCGCGCAAATCTCCGTCTTCGGGCTTTCGCCTGCAATGTCGCCCGCCTCCGTTCTACACCGCGCATTTCCTGCCGGTGACCTGCGACTTTCGTCTTCGCCCGCCGGGGCAGCATAGATCCGCGTTGCCGATCTGTCACTGTCAGGCGCAACCGCCGGCGCCGACCTTTACCAGGCGGATCATGTAGAATCCGTCCATGCCGCCACGTTCGTTCCAGTAATCGGGGCGCAACCGCAGCCCGCCCTCGCGCGTGTGCCAGGCCGCCTCGACCCCCGGCAGGGCAAAAGGTTGGGGATCGACTCGCAGCGGGAGGTCCCCGGCCAGCAGCGTGCGGATCTGCCCCTCGCCCTCCTGTCGGAGCAGCGAGCAGGTGCAATAGACCAGCCGGCCGCCCGGACGAAGAAACTGCGCCGCCCGCGCGATCAGCGCCGCCTGCAACCGCGTCAGCTTTTCCAGATCCTCGGGTCCGCGCACGAAAGGCAGATCCGGGTGGCGCCGGATGGTTCCGGTCGCGCTGCAGGGTGCATCGAGCAGCACCGCGTCGAAAAGCCGGGCGGGCTGCCACTCCAGCGCATCCGCGACGACCGTCTCGGCCCGCAGCCTTGTGCGCGCCAGGTTGGCCCGAAGGCGCCGCATGCGCGGTGGCGACATGTCGAGCGCCGTCACCTCGGCCCCCGTAGCGGCCAGCTGCAGCGTCTTGCCCCCCGGCGCTGCACACAGATCAAGCACCTGCGCGCCGGGCCCGGGCGCCAGCAGCCGTGCGGGCAGTGCCGCCGCCGCATCCTGAACCCACCAGGCCCCGTCATCGTAGCCCGGCAGAGCCGACACCGCCGTCTCGGGGCGCAGGCGCAGGCTACCGGTGGGCAGCAGCGTCGCATCGAGGCGCTGCGCCCAGCCATCGGCATCGGCGCGCACCGTCAGATCCAGCGGGGACGGCACCATATGCGCGGCCTCGATCGCGGGCACCACGCCGCGCCCCCAATCGGCGACAAGCCGCTTGCGCAGCCATCCCGGCAACCGCTGCGGCGGCATCTCCGCCCACTCCCGCGCCGGATCCGCGGCGGCAACCTTGCGCAGAACCGCATTGACTAGACCGGCAAGCGCGGTGCCGCGCGGCCCGCTGCGCGTCAGCGACACCGCCGCATTCACGGCACCATGCGCCGGCGCCCCTTCCTGCAGCATCTCGACCACGGCCAGACGCAGGATGTTGCGCACATGCGCCGGCGGCGGTTTGCGCAGATGCGGTGCCAGCACCGCGTCGGCGCGCGCGACGTGACGCAGCGTGGCGCTGCACAGGCGTTGCGCACGCGCACGCCCGGCCCCGTCCAGCGCGGCGAGCGGGCCGTCCTGGGCTTCGAGCGCCGCCGACATCATCCGCCCCTCGATCAGCACCTTGTCGAGCAGATGCACGGCCGCCCCGCGCGCCGGGTCGCCCCCGCCTTCGTTGTCCTGTCGCACCATGGTCGAGGATGCCCTTGTCGTGCCCAAGGCAGGCGGTATATCAGGTTGCAACACAGGGGAAAGCCGCAATGACCGACGACACCGACACCGCAGGCGACGCGGACCTTCCACCAGCCGCCCGACGCGCACTCGCCGAGGCGGCAGAGCGCCGGCGCGCCGAGAAGGCCAAGGAGATCCCGCGCGAATACGGCGGACGCAACGGGCCGGAGCCGGTCCGCTTCGGAGATTGGGAAATCAAGGGCCGGGCCATCGACTTCTGAGCTTGCGCGGCCAAGCTGTCACCGCAGGGTGAAGTCGGCAAACTCGCCCGTCCCCCGGTCCGAGACGAACCGCATCTCGTCGCCGCGCACGGCGACGACCTGGCAATTGTGCGGGATTTCGTTGCTGCCATACGCCATGATGCGACAGAAATAGTTGTCCCGCCACTCCCAGTCGCCGGTGATCCGATAACCGAACCCCCGCCCCTCGATCTCGCCGGATGGCGTCACTTCGAGGCGGATACCGAAGCGGCGCAGTTCCCGGCCCTCGACTAGCTCGAGAAAACGCACCTCGTCGGTCACCTGCACGAACGGCTCCGCCGAGGCCGGCGCGGTACCCGGTGCAAGGATCAGAAACATCGCACCGACGGCGAAATGGTGAATTCGAAACATGATCCGACCCCACACAGCAGCGACTTCATGCCGCAGTATACGCGCGGTCCGTGCGGCCGGATCACTCGGGCGGCAGGCCGAGCACGTCGCACATGTCATAGGCGCCCGGCGCGCGTCCCTGCGCCCACAGCGCCGCCTTCAGCGCCCCGCGCGCGAAGATGCCGCGATCGGTCGCCACATGCCGAAGCACGACCCGCTCGCCCGCACCGGCGAAGATCACGTCATGCTCGCCCACGATATCGCCGCCGCGCACCGCCGAAAAACCGATCCGGCCACGGCCTCGCGCGCCGGTGATGCCATCGCGTCCACCCTCGCGAACCGCGCCCAGCGCGACCTCACGTCCCTGCGCCGCCGCTTCGCCCAGCATGAGCGCCGTGCCCGACGGCGCATCGACCTTGTGGCGGTGATGTGCCTCGACGATCTCGATATCGAAATCCTCGTCGAGCGCGGCCGCCACCTGCCGGGTGATCCGTGTGAGCAGGTTGACCCCGAGGCTCATGTTGCCGGCGCGGACGATGGCAATGCGACGCGCTGCCCGCGACAGGGCGTCAAGATGCGACGCCTCCAGCCCCGTGGTGCCGATGACATGCGCCACGCCCGCGTGCGCGGCGGCATCGGCCAGGGCGACGGTGGAGTCGGGCGTGGTGAAATCGATCAGCGCCTGCGCACCCGCCAACGCCTGCGCGGGATCGTCCGTCACCGTGACGCCCAGCGCGCGCACGCCCATCGCGCTGCCGGCATCCGTTCCGATCCAGTCATGCCCTGGGCGTTCCAGACATCCCGCCAGTGCCGCATCGGCGTCGTCGGAAACCGTCGCGATCAGCATGCGCCCCATGCGCCCCGACGCCCCCGCAATCACAATCCCGGGCCTGTGTGTCATTCGCCCCTCCCCGCTGGCTGCCACGTGCATATATTCCTGTCGGGATCTTGCAAAGCCTTCGGTTGCGGCGGCGTCTGTGATACCCTAGGTGACGATCATGGCAATCCGTCGCGCATCCACCGCCCCGTCGCAACGCCAGCGCCGCGTTGGAGAATTGATCCGCCGCACCCTGTCGGAGGTGCTGGCGCGTGGGGATCTGCATGATCCGGAGCTGACACGCTTGTCCATCACGGTCGGCGACGTGCATACCTCGCCCGACCTCAAGGTCGCCACGGTCCCGGTGATGCCGCTTGGGGGCGAGCGCCTGGAGGAGGCGATGGCGGCACTCAAGCGCAACAAGGGCGAGTTGCGGCGCATGGTCGGCGGTGCGCTTACGCTGAAATTCGCACCCGAATTGCGTTTCATCCCCGATGAAACCTTCGACATGCTGGATGAAACGCGGCGCCTGCTCGCCGACGAGACCGTCCAACGTGACATCCGGTCCGATGACGACCCGAAGCCGCAGGACTGACGCAGCCGCCGCCGGCGCTTTCGTCCTCGCGTGCCTGCCCGCCGCCGCAGCCTCCGCCGAATGCCGCCCGGTGGCCCATGACGGCGCGAAATATACGGTCTGCGAAGCCGTAGCCGGCGATGACGAAGTACGGCTGTGGCACAGCGACGACAAGGGTGACGTTCTCGGCAGTTTCGATCGGATCGAGGCGCACCTCGCCCGCGACGGGCTTACCCTCGGATTTGCGATGAATGCGGGGATGTATCACCCGGATCGCAGCCCTGTCGGGCTCTATACCGAGGAGGGCGAATCGCAGGCCTCGTTGGTCACCCAGCCGGGGCCGGGAAATTTCGGCATGCTGCCGAACGGCGTCTTTTGCGTGCACGCCGACCGCTTCAGCGTGGTCGAGACGCGCCGCTTCGACGCGGCGCAGCCCGACTGCCGTCACGCCACCCAATCAGGCCCGATGCTGGTGATCGACGGCGCACTGCACCCGCGCTTTCTGCACGACTCGACATCGAGATTCGTGCGCAACGGGGTCGGTGTCTCGCAGGACGGCACGCGGGCGTTCTTCGCGATCTCCGAGCACCCGGTGACCTTCTACAGCTTCGGCAGGCTGTTTCGCGACAAACTCGACACGCCGCAGGCGCTTTATTTCGACGGCAATGTCTCCAGGCTGCACGCGCCTGCGCTGAACCGTTCCGATTGGGGGCGGCGGATGGGTCCGGTGGTCGGAACGGTCCGCCCCGCCGAGTGAAGATTGACGCACCGCCTGCCCGTGATTAAAGCGTGCCGCGCCGCCATCGCGCGGCGACCCCCGCTTCCGGACACCGAAACCGACCTCGAGGGCCGGGAGCCCGCAGCTTCTCAAGAACCCTGACGGAGAGCCAAGTATGGCACGCAGACGCAAGGGGCGCGACATATCGGGATGGCTGGTGGTGGACAAGCCGGCCGGGATCACATCGAACGCGGTGGTCAACAAGCTGCGCTGGGTGCTCGATGCCCGCAAGGCCGGCCATGCCGGAACCCTCGACCCTGCCGCGACCGGTCTTCTGGCCATCGCGCTCGGCGAAGCCACCAAGACCGTGCCCCACGTCACCGACGCGCTCAAATGCTATCGCTTCACCATACGCCTCGGACAGGCCACCAACACCGATGACGCCGAAGGCGAGGTGATCGCCCAAAGCGCGCAACGCCCCACGGACGCCGAGATCGAAGCGGCGTTGCCGGCGTTTCGCGGTGAGATCATGCAGGTGCCGCCGCAATACTCCGCCGTCAAGATAGATGGCGAGCGCGCCTATGCGCGTGCCCGCGACGGCGAGGAGATGACGCTGGCGGCCCGCCCGCTCTGGGTGGAGCATCTCGAACTGCGCGCCCGACCCGACCCCGATCATGTCGAACTGGAAATGATCTGCGGCAAGGGTGGCTATGTCCGCGCCATCGCCCGGGATCTGGGCGCGGCGCTGGGCTGCCATGGTCATGTCACGCGGTTGCGCCGCATTTGGTCCGGCCCGTTCGACGTCGCGCAGGGCGTGGCGATGGCGCAGATCGAGGATCTTGAGGATCCGGCCGCGCGCGATGCGCTGGAATCCAGCCTGCTGCCCCTCGAGACGGGCCTTGCCGAGCTGCCCGAACTGCGCACCACACCGGAAGGCGCGGCACGCTTGCGCAATGGCAACCCCGGAATGGTGCTGCCCACGAATACCGCCTTCGGCGAGGAGGCCTGGGCTTCCTTCGAAGGACGGGCCGTGGCCATCGGAGTGTACCGCGCCGGCGCGTTGCACCCGACCCGTGTCTTCAAGAACGCGGAGGGCTGACCTGGCAAGCTCCCGCCCGCCCGGGGCGGGTGGGCGGGCTGCGCCCGAGCGCAGCGCGGGCGCGTATCCCATCGAGCGCAGCGAGACCGCTTGTCAGGACCGCGTCCCGGAGGCAATCGCCGGCCCCGTCGCGGCGCGCGCGCGTCGCCGATCACCCGATGGCCGCCGCCTTCACGTCGTCATCGATATAGGGCACATACTGCGCGAAATTCTTCGCGAACATGCCGACCAGCTTTCGGGCCTGGGCATCATAGGCTTGCGGGTCCGCCCATGTCTGCCGCGGGTCGAGCAACACATCCGCGACACCCGGCACCGATACCGGCACCTCGAAGCCGAAATGCGGATCGCGCCGGAACTCCGCATCCGCAAGGGTTCCGTCGAGCGCGGCCGTGAGCAACCCCCGCGTCGCCTTGATCGGCATGCGGGATCCGGTGCCGAAGGCGCCGCCCGTCCAACCGGTATTCACCAGCCAGCACGCGGCGCCATGCCGTGCGATCTTGTCACGCAGGAGGTTGCCATAAACCTCCGGGCGGCGCGGCATGAACGGCGCGCCAAAGCAGGTCGAGAAGGTCGGCTGCGGCTCGGTCACACCCCGTTCCGTCCCGGCCACCTTGGCCGTAAAGCCCGAAAGGAAATGATACATCGCCTGTGCCGGGGTCAGCCGCGCGATCGGGGGCAGCACACCAAAAGCATCGCAGGTCAGCATGATGATGTTCGCGGGATGCCCGCCAAGCGCGCTTTCGGACGCGTTCGAGATATAGTCCAGCGGATAAGCGCAGCGCGTGTTGGCGGTCAGGCTGTCATCGGCGAAATCGAGCTCGAGGGTCTGCGGATCGAACACCATGTTCTCGACGACGGTACCGAATTTCCCGGTCGTGGCGTGGATCTCGGGCTCGGCTTCCGGGTCGAGATTGATCGTCTTCGCATAGCAGCCACCCTCGAAATTGAAGATGCCGCGTTCGGACCAGCCATGCTCGTCATCGCCGATCAGCACGCGCTCGGGGTCGGCCGACAGCGTGGTCTTGCCGGTGCCGGACAGGCCGAAGAACACCGCAGTATCCACGGGATTGCCCGGCGCATGGTTGGCCGAACAATGCATCGGCATGATGCCGCGCTCGGGTAGCAGGTAGTTCAGCAGCGTGAAGACCGACTTCTTGTTCTCGCCGGCATAGGCGGTCCCGCCGATCAGGATCAGCTTGCGATCGAGGTCCATGGCGATGACGGTGCCCGAGCGGCACCCGTGGCGTTCCGGATCGGCCTGGAAGGACGGGCAGTTGATGATGGTGAATTCGGGCACGTAGCTGTCGAGTTCCTCTGGCGCGGGGCGGCGCAGAAGATGACGGATGAACAACCCGTGCCAGGCGAGTTCGGTGACGACCCGCACGTCCAGCCGGTGCGCCGGATCCGCGCCGGCGTAGAGATCCTGCACGTGATAGTCGCGCCCGCGCATGTGGGCGCGCATGTCCTCATGCAGACGCGCGAAGGCGTCCGGCTCCATCGGGGCGTTGTTGTCCCACCAGATGCTGTGCTCGACCGCCGGCGTTCTCACGATGAACTTGTCCCTGGGAGAGCGCCCAGTATGTGCGCCGGTGGTCACGAGAACGGCGCCCCCCTTGCCGAGCGTGGCTTCGCCGTTGTTCAGCGCGGCCTGCACAAGGGCCGGCTCGATCAGATTGTAATGGACATTTCCAAGCCCGGTCATGCCCTGATCCTCAAGGCGGTGTTCGGGGTTCACGCGTCCATCTGTCATCAGCTACTCCTGCTGCCGCCGTCCGGGGCGGCCCTTGACGTCGATCCTGTCGCCCGCCTGCCGGTGGGCGCAATATGATTGCCAATTGTCAACCGGTGCCGCCCCTATAGCACGTCGGCGCGGATAGGGAACAGCGCGCCGCCGGAAGTTAGCGCAACCAGCCTGCGACGCGGCGCGAATTTAGGGGAATCTTCGGCATTTCCGACACTTGATGAGACAAATGCACGGGCGATTCGCAGTTGCGTATTGATTTCGCCATGGGAAAAACGGAGAATACGGCAAAAATCGGGCAGAGATCGAAGGCAGGACAAGGGGCAAGGCAATGTCGAAGATCGCTTTGGTGGATGACGACAGGAACATCCTGACATCCGTCTCCATGACGCTCGAGGCCGAGGGCTTCGAGGTCGAAACCTATAATGACGGCCAGGCCGCATTCGATGCGTTCAATCGCAAGCTGCCGGACATGGCGGTTCTCGATATCAAGATGCCGCGCATGGACGGCATGGACCTGCTGCAGCGCCTGCGACAGAAGACCCAGATGCCGGTCATCTTCCTGACATCCAAGGATGACGAGATCGATGAAGTCCTCGGATTGCGCATGGGCGCGGACGACTACGTGAAAAAGCCGTTCTCCCAACGCCTTCTGGTCGAACGGATCCGCGCATTACTGCGCCGCAAGGAAGTGATCGAGACCGGCGAGGTCGCGACATCGGAAGAAAACAAGGTCATGGTGCGCGGAAGCCTGACAATGGACCCGCTGCGCCACGCCGTCACCTGGAAGGGGCGCGATGTCTCGCTCACCGTGACGGAGTTCCTGCTGCTGCAGGCGCTCGCGCAGCGCCCGGGCTTCGTCAAGAGCCGCGATCAGCTCATGGATGTCGCCTATGACGATCAGGTCTATGTCGATGACCGCACGATCGACAGCCACATCAAGCGGCTTCGCAAGAAGCTGCGGCAGGTGGACAAGGAGTTTTCCGCAATCGAGACGCTTTACGGCATCGGTTACAGATACAACGAGGAATGACGCTGGCTCCGGAAATCGACTCCCGGCCGAAGCGCGGCGCGGCGCGCCCCGAAGTCATCATTGGCGAGGACTGGGTGCGCCCGCAGGGCAGCGTAGAGAGCGAGTTGCGCGACCGGCGGGCGCGGCGCGGACTGCTGTCGCTCAACCGGTCGCCGCTGGCGCGCAAGATCATCTTCTTCAACATGCTTGCCCTGCTGCTGCTGGTGGCGGGGGTGCTCTACATCAACCCGTTTCGCGACAGCCTCGTGGAGCAGCGCGAACGCGCGCTCACCGTCGAGGCGAGCCTGATTGCGGACGCGTTGAGCCTGCAATGGGCGGCCGACGCGCCGGCGGCCGGCGCAGAGGCGTTGCTCGAACGCATGACGATCCGCGCGGGCACCGAGCTTTTCGTCTTCGGCCCTGAGGGCGAATTGCTGGCACGGCAGTCCGCCGCGGCGCATGCCGACGCCGCCGGGGCTCCGGATGGCAGCACGCTCATCAGCGATTTCCTGACCACCGTGTGGGACGGCATGGCAAGCGTCTTCTCGACGGCGCAGCACGGCGGCGACACCGACCCGGAAGCCCTGGCAAGGGATCTGCACGCTGTCGCCCTCGATGGGCATATCGAGGTCAGCGCCGGACGCGACCGGCAGGGCAACACCATTTTCACGGTGGCCGCCCCGATCCGGGGACCAGACTCGACCCATGGTGTCGTCGCCTTGGCAAGTGCGGCGGGCGAGATCGACCGGCTCGTGCAGGTCGAACGCGAGCGCGTGCTCCAGATGTTCGTGGTGGCGCTTCTGGTCTCCGTCGGCCTCAGCCTCGTTCTGGCCTCGACCATCGCCAACCCGCTTTCCGACCTGGCCGCCGCCGCCGAACTCGGCCGCGACAAGAATGCCCGCAAGATGAGCCCGTCCCGCGTGCGCATCCCCGACCTGACGGCCCGCCCGGACGAGATTGGCCGCCTCTCGGTCGCGATGCGCGGCATGGTGTCCGCGCTCTATGACCGTATCGACATGAACGAACAGTTCGCAGCGGATGTCTCGCATGAGATCAAGAATCCGCTTGCCTCGCTGCGTTCGGCCGTCGGGACACTGCGCGTCGCCAAGCGCCCGGATCAGCAAGAGCGCCTTCTGGACGTGATCGAGCATGACGTGCGCCGCCTCGACAGGCTGGTGTCGGATATTTCCAACGCCTCGCGTCTGGACAGCGAGCTGGTAAAGGAAGAAGAGGAAACCTTCGACCTGCTGCGCATGCTCAACAATCTGAGCGAACACCTGTCGCAGGAGGCGACGGCAAAGGGCGTGGAGTTCATCATCGACCTGCCCGAGGAAAGGCTTGTCATGCAAGGGCTGGAGGCCCGGCTCGCACAGGTGTTCGTCAATCTCATCACCAACGCCATCTCATTTTGCGAGGAGGGTGACGCCGTCCGCGTCTGGGCCCGGCGACGCGAAAACCGCGTGATCGTTGTCGTCGAGGACACCGGCCCGGGCCTGCCGGAGGGCGCGGAATCCAAGATATTCAAGCGCTTCTACTCCGAGCGCCCCGAAGGGCAGTTCGGGAATCATTCCGGCCTGGGGCTCGCGATCTCCAAGCAGATCGTCGAGGCCCATGGGGGCGTGATCTGGGCCGAGAACATCCGACCCACCGAGGCTGACGCAACCTCCGAACCTCTGGGCGCGCGCTTCGTGGTGGGCCTGCCCGTGTGAAGAGGCGCACAAACGACGCCGCTGCGCCGGCAGCGATGCGAGTTGCGGCCGGGCCCGAAGAGGTCGATGTGCATGCGAGCGCCGTCGCAGTCGGACCCGCCGGTCCGGGCGTGCTGATTGTCGGCGCGTCGGGGCGCGGCAAGTCGGCGCTGGCACTGAACCTCATCGCCCTTGGTGCCTGTCTGGTCGGAGATGATCGCATCCGCTTGCGGCGGGAAGGCGACAGGATCGTGATGCGGCCGCATGAGGCGCTGAATGGCCTCATCGAGGCGCGCGGTGTCGGACTTCTGCACGCCGCGACCCGGCCGAGCGCGCCGCTCGATCTGATCATCGATCTGGACCTTCCCGAAACCGAGCGCCTGCCTCCAAGGCGTCACAGGCATCTGCTTGACCTCGAGATCGCCCTGCTTCACGGAGTCGACAGCAACTGTTTCCCTGCCGCTGTGATGCAATATCTAAGGGGGGGAAGGGTAGATCCAGCATGAGTGCCGACCGGACGAGAGACGCGACAGGCTGCCCCCAGAGAGTGATCCTGGTCACGGGACCCTCCGGGGCCGGGCGGACGAGTGCGATCCGCATCCTTGAGGATCTCGGATACGAGGCGATCGACAACCTGCCGCTCTCGATGGTTCCGCGACTGCTGTCAGGGCTGTCGCCCGAGCGTCCGCTCGCGCTGGGCGTCGATATCCGCAATCGGGATTTCAGAACCGAAACACTGACCCGCCTGCTCGATGAACTGGATCGCAACAGCGCGATCCGCAGTGAAGTGCTGTATCTGGATTGCCGACAGGAAGTGCTGCTGCGGCGTTTCTCTGAAACCCGGCGCCCGCATCCGCTGATGTCGGAGATGCCGCCGGACCTCGCCGTTGCGCGCGAGGTCGAGATACTGCAACCGATCCGCGACCGTGCCGATGTGCTGCTGGACACCAGCGGCCTGTCGCCGCATGAGCTGCACGCCGCGCTGAGCGACCGCTACTCGCTGACGGACGGCATGCAGCTCAGCATTTCGCTGCATTCCTTTTCCTACAAGAGCGGCACGCCGCAGGGCCTGGACATGATGTTCGACTGCCGGTTCCTGGCCAACCCGCACTGGGTGCCCGAGCTGCGGGCGCATGACGGCCGAAACCCGGCCGTGGCGCGGCATGTCGCGTCCGACCCGCGATACGACGAGTTTCGTCGCCGGGTGCACGGGCTGATCGAATTCGTTCTGCCGCAGCATCGTGGCGAGGGCCGCACCCACGTCGCGATCGGCTTCGGATGCACCGGGGGGCGACACAGATCTGTCGCACTGGCGGAAAACCTTTGTGAAACCCTTGCACAAGCAGGATGGCAAGTGTCTATACGGCATCGGGAGATCGAACGTCAGGCGCATCGAAGTGTCTGACAGGATAGATGGGGAACTGACGTGATCGGCATCGTGATCGTCGCACATGGCGGATTGGCGCGCGAGTATCTTTGCGCGGTGGAGCATGTCGTCGGCAAACAGGTCGGCATACGCTCCGTCATGATTGAGGATGTCCACGACCGTGCCGCCAAACAGTCCGAGATTTGCGAGGCCGCGAACGAGGTGGATGACGGTGACGGTGTCATGATCGTCACCGACATGTTCGGCGGCTCGCCGGCCAATCTTGCCTTGCGCGCCTGCGCATTGCCCAATCGGCGCATCCTTTACGGCGCGAACCTTCCGATGCTCATCAAGCTGGCCAAATCCCGCCATCTGAGCGTGGCCGACGCGGCAGGCGTCGCGCTTGAGGCCGGGCGCAAATACATCGACAGCATCGAGATCGAGCCGGAACCTGCCGACCGATGAACGAGTGCGAACTCAGGATCATCAATGAAAAGGGCATGCACGCCCGCGCCGCGGCGAAATTCGTCGAGGTGGTGGAAGCCCACGATGCCACGGCGGAGGTCGAGCGCGACGGCCAGCGCGTTTCCGGGGATTCCATCATGGGGCTACTGACGCTCGGCGCGGCCTGCGGCACGACGATCCGTATCCACACCCATGGTGTGGAGGCCGGAAAACTCGCGGAGGCGCTGGAGGCGCTCGTTCGCAACCGCTTCGGCGAGGACGCCTGACCGATCGGTCAATCCGGCCTGTCAGCGGGTCGGCACCGGCGTGTCGCCACGGTAATCGTAGAAGCCGCGCCCGGCCTTGCGGCCGAGCCACCCAGCCTCGACATACTTTGTCAGCAGCGGACATGGACGGTACTTGGTATCGGCCAGCCCGTCATGCAGGACATTCATGATCGCAAGGCAGGTATCGAGCCCGATGAAGTCGGCCAGCTCCAGCGGCCCCATGGGATGGTTGGCCCCGAGTTTTAGCGAGGTGTCGATGGACCGGACGCTCCCGACCCCCTCGTACAGGGCATAGACCGCCTCGTTGATCATGGGCATCAGGATACGGTTGACGATGAAGGCCGGGAAATCCTCGGCGGACGCGGCGGTCTTGCCGATGCTTTCCACCACCGCCAGCAGGAGCTTGTAGGTTTCCTCGTCGGTCGCGATGCCCCGGATCAGTTCGACGAGCTGCATCACCGGAACCGGGTTCATGAAATGAAAGCCCATGAACCGCTCGGGCCGATCGGTGCGCGAGGCGAGCCGCGTGATCGAGATGGAGGAGGTGTTCGAAGTCAGGATCGTGTCGGGTTTCAGATGTGGTGCGAGGTCTTCGAAGATCGCCTGTTTCACGGTCTCGCGCTCGGTGGCCGCCTCGATCACAAGGTCGGTTTGCGCAATCTCGGACAGCTTCGTCGTCGGCGTGATCCGTTCGAGCGCCGTACGCTTGTCCACACCCGCGATCTTGCCCCGCTCCACCTGACGGGACAGGTGCTTTTCGATCAGACGCATCGCATCGTCGAGCGCATCCTGGGAAATATCGCTCATCCGCACGTGATAGCCGGACTGCGCAAAGACCTGCGCTATGCCGTGGCCCATCTGCCCGGCACCAACAACCCCGACGGTCTTGATCTGCATTGTCGTCCCTTCCCGTGATCCGCTGCGACCATATGCGGCGGCGGCGCCCCGGCGCAAGGGGCCGGGCCGATTAATGACCCGAACGTTAGGACGACAGCAAGGGTTCGGGGCGATTCTGCGGCATGGGTGAAACGAAAACTTGGTGGGTGTGATGATTCATGAACGATCGGCCTTTCGCGGGCTGGATTATGCGCATGCGGGGTACGGTGGCTCGCGTCTGAGGTTTCGCGCGCCGCCGCCTGTCCCGCGCGGTCCCCATTGCGTGATCCTCGGCGGCACGGAAACCTACGGCAAGTTCGTGCAGCACCCCTATCCCGCGCAGCTCGGGGCGCGGATAGGCAGGCCCGTGATAAATCTGGGGTGCCTGAATGCCGGCCCGGATGCCTTCCTGTCAGATCCGGCGTTGTTGTCGGCCTGCCGCAAGGCGACGGTGCGCGTTGTGCAGATTGTCGGCGCGCACAATCTGAGCAACGCCTTCTACACAGTCCATCCGCGGCGCAATGACCGCTTCCTCGCCGCGAAACCCGCGCTTTGTGCTTTGTACCCGGATGTGGATTTCGCGCAGTTCAGCTTCACCCGGCATCTGCTGGGCACATTGCGCCAGCTGTGCGGGCATCGTTTCGGATATCTGGTGGCGGCGCTGCGGGCGACATGGACCGTGCGCATGATGCAGTTGCTCGGCGCGATCGGTCAGCCAGCCCTGCTGTTTCGCATCAGCTCTGCGTGCGGGCACGCAGCGGCGCCGGACGACCCGCTTCGCCACGGCCTCGTGACACGGGACATGGTCGCCTGCATCGCCCGGACTGCCACAGGGGTGGTCGTCGGATCCGTCCCCCTTGCGATCATGGCGAAAGGCACTGAAGGCATGATCCATGATCCGCTGGACCTGCCGGCGGCGCAGCTGATGCCAAACCCCGCCGCACATGCGGCGCTTGCCGAGGCACTGGCGCCGGAGGTGACACATCTGATGGCGCGGCGTGCGCGAATCGGCCGGAGCATGTAGACTGGGGCTGCCAGATGGGTTGGCATGACCGAGGAGGAAGCCATGACCCGACATATCATCGACCAACCGCGCAGCTATTCGCACGCAGCGCGCCTGCGGCGTTACCTGAAGATTGATCGCATCGAAGCGGCCGGCGATGGCACCACCCCACCGAAGGCGTTGCAGCGCCGCTCGGTACATGGGACGGGTCGGCTGCGCGCCTATCTCAAGATCGCGCGACAGGGCCACGCCTCCTGACCCGCGCGGCAGCGCTGGCGGACGCCGGCACGCGGCGTCCGCACATCAGGCGCGCACCGCATCCTCATAGGCGGCGGCGATGGCGCGGGTCAGCGACCCGACCTCGAAATTGTAATCGCCGATCCGCCCGACCGGCGTGACCTCGGCAGCGGTGCCGGTCAGCCAGCATTGCTCGAAGCTCTCCAGCTCCGCGGGTTCGATATGGCGCTCGGTAACGCGGATCTGGCGCTCGCGCAGCAACCCGATGACGGTCTGCCGGGTCAGCCCGTCCAGAAAGCAGTCCGGCTTGGGGGTGTGCACCTCGCCGTCCTTCACGAAGAAGATGTTGGCCCCTGTCGCCTCCGCAACATAGCCGCGATAGTCGAACATCATGGAGTCGGAACAGCCCTTGGCCTCGGCCGCGTGCTTGGCCATTGTGCAGATCATGTAGAGCCCGGAAGCCTTGGCATGACACGGGATGGTATCCGGTGCCGGGCGTCGCCACTTGGAAATGTCGAGCCGGGCGCCACGCATCTTGGCGTCCCCGTAATAGGCGCCCCACTCCCAGGCCGCGACGGCCAGCCGTACCGGGTTTCGGGCGGAGGCGACACCCATGTCCTCGCCGGCGCCGCGCCAGGCGACAGCACGCACATAGGCGTCGGACAGGCCGCTCGCCTCCATCACCTCGGCCTTGGCGGCCTCGATCTGGTCCACGGTCCAGGGAATCTCGAAATCGATCATCTCGGCCGACCGCTTGAGCCGGACAGAATGGTCCCGGCTTCGAAAGATGCGTCCGCCATAGGCGCGCTCGCCCTCGAACACCGAAGAGGCGTAGTGCAGCGCGTGTGTCAGCACATGAACATGCGCCTCACGCCACGGTACCATCTTTCCATCCAGCCAGATCAGCCCGTCTCGGTCATCATATGGTCCCGACATCTGCTCCCCCAAGGTCAACTTTCCGGATGTTGCGCCCTTTAGGTCCGATGCGGACACAAAATTGCGCTAACACCCGGCCGCGCTAGCAATTGATTCTTGGAAAGTCAATAAGACTGCCATAAAATCGGTGTCGGACACGGGATCTGACGACGGGAGCCTTCTTGATGCCTGACAATGGCGGCAGTGAAAGCCTACTGTTCCTGACCGACGAGCAATTGCGCAAGGGCATCGAGGCGATGTTCTTCGCCTACAGGGGATTTACCGCCGACCCCGACCGTATCCTTGTCGATTACGACTATGGACGCGCACACCATCGGGCGCTGCATTTCATCAACCGCAGTCCGGGCACCACGGTTACCAACCTGCTGGACATTCTGGGTGTGACGAAACAGTCGCTCAACCGCGTCCTGCGCACCCTGATCGCGGATGGCATGGTGGAAAGCCGGGTGGGCGTGCGCGACAAGCGCGAGCGCCATCTCTACCTCACCCCGACCGGTCAGGAACTCGAACGTGCACTTTCGGAGGCGCAGCGCAAACGCATGCGCGCCGCCTTTCGCGCCGCCGGACCGGAAGCGGTCGCCGGGTTCAGACAGGTCCTGGAGGCGATGATGGACGCCGACATCCACGCGCACTATGTTTCTCTCAAGGATTCAAGATGATGACAGATCTGCCGCAGGCCCATCTCCTGATCGTCGATGACGACGCGCGCATCCGCGATCTGCTGCGGCGCTTTCTGGTGCGGCATGGGTTCCTTGTCAGCATCGCGCAGGATGCGGAACAGGCGCGCCGGTTGCTGGCCGGGCTCGAATTCGATCTGATCGTGCTCGATGTGATGATGCCGGGCGAAGACGGCATCAGCCTGACGCGCAGCCTGCGCGAACGCCGCGACATGCCGGTCCTGCTGCTGACCGCGAAAGGCGATGCCGATGAACGCATCCGCGGCCTAGAGGCCGGTGCGGATGACTACCTTCCCAAACCCTTCGAGCCGAAGGAGCTGCTGCTGCGCATCAACGCCATCCTGCGACGCGTTCCGCACCCCGAGGCACAGACGGTCGGCCCGAAACTGCTGCAGATGGGCGACGTGCGTTACGATCCCGACAAGGGCGAACTGTGGCGGGGCGAGGATATGGTGCGGCTGACCGCGACGGAGTCGGCGCTGATGCGGATCTTCGCACGCCAACCCGGTGCGGCCATCACACGCGGCGCCCTTGCCGAGGATCTCGGCCGCGACCGCGGGCATACGCAGGAGCGCGCCGTCGATGTTCAGATCACCCGTCTGCGCCGCAAGATCGAGGCGGACCCGAAGCAACCGCGCTACCTGCAGACGGTGCGTGGCGAAGGGTATCGCCTGCTGACCGATTGAGCATGCACAACACCGCGCCGCGCACCATCCGGACCCCTTCCGACAAGGACACCGCGATGCTTTCACCCCCCGCACTCGTACGTCTCGCAGACCGGTCCATCCTGTTCGTGATGGCGGCCGAGCAGGAATACGGACCCCATCTTCAAGCCCGTTTCACGCCGCTGATCGTTGGTGTCGGCCCGGTCGAGGCGGCCGTGAACACGGCGGTCGGTCTGTCGGCACTGATGGCCGACGGGCAGCGACCCGATCTTGTCGTCAGTCTCGGTTCTGCCGGATCGCGGTCGCTGGAACAGACTCGCGTCTATCAGGTGGGATCGGTATCCTATCGCGACATGGATGCGACGGCGCTGGGCTTCGCGGCGGGGCAGACTCCGTTTCTGGACCTGCCCGCCGTGGTCGAACTGCCGCACCGGATTCCGGACCTTCCGGTCGCACGGCTGTCGACCGGGGCCGACATCGTCTCGGGCGATCGTTACGACGGCATCGCGGCCGACATGGTGGATATGGAGACCTTCGCCGTCTGGCGGGCCTGCGACAGGTTCGGTCTGCCGCTGATCGGTCTGCGGGGGATTTCCGACGGCGCGACCGAACTGACCCGTTTCGAGACCTGGACCGAGTATCTGGAGGTGATCGACGCGAAACTCGCCGCGGCGGTCGACGCGCTCGAGTCCGCGCTGCAGCGGGGCGCCACCGATCCGCGCTGAGCGACGTCAGATGCGCTCCTCGGAGCCGCATCAGGCGACCCCGGCGCTCAGGCCAGAAGTGTCGTGCCGTCGTGGCCGCGCAGATGCGCCCGCACGATGGCGCCGGTCGGCTGCGGCTGGTCGAACAACACCTCGGCGAATTGTTCGGTGCGCCCGCGATGCGACGACTCCGTGAGCACCGGCAGCGACTGCCCGCGCTGCGTCGCCAGATAGGCCGCGACCCGCTCCTGCCCCAGCGCCCGAAGCCGTGCGGCGCGCACCTTGATCGTGCGGCCATCGAGCTGCGGCATCCGCGCGGCCGGGGTTCCGGCACGCGGGCTGAACGGAAACACGTGCAGCCATGTCAGCCCGCATTCCTCGACCAGACGCAGCGAGCTCTCGAACATCGCCTCGGTTTCCGTCGGGAAACCGGCTATGATGTCGGCCCCGAACACGATCTCGGGGCGCAGCCGCCGCGCCTCGGCGCAGAAGCGGATCGCATCCTCGCGCAGATGTCGCCGCTTCATGCGCTTGAGAATCATGTCGTCGCCGGCTTGCAGGCTCAGGTGCAGATGCGGCATCAGCCGCGGCTCGTCGGCGAGACATTCCATCAGCGCCGGATCCGCCTCGATCGAATCGATGGAGCTGATGCGCAGGCGCGGAAGATCGGGCACCAGCCGAAGCACCCGGCGCACCAGATCGCCCAGTGCCGGCTGGCCGGGCAGATCGGCACCCCAGCTCGTCATGTCGACGCCCGTCAGCACCACCTCGTTGTAGCCGCGCCCCACCAACCGCTTGACCTGATCGACAACCACGCCGGCCGGAACCGAGCGCGAGTTTCCCCGCCCATACGGGATGATGCAGAAGGTGCAGCGGTGATCGCAGCCATTCTGCACCTGCACATAGGCGCGGCTGCGCGTTCCGAAGCCGTCAATCAGATGCCCCGCCGTATCACGCACCGACATTATGTCATCCACCTGGATGCGCTCGGTCTCGCCGATGAGGTCGGGGGCGAGGCCGGCCCATGTCGCGGGCTGCATCTTCTCGGTGTTGCCGATGACGGCGTGAACTTCGGGCATGTCGGCAAAGCTCTGCGGTTCGGTCTGCGCGGCACAGCCGGTCACGATGATGCGCGCCTGCGGGTTCTGGCGCCGCAGGCGCCGGATCTCCTGGCGTGCCTTGCGCACGGCTTCGGCCGTTACCGCGCATGTATTGACGACCACGGCATCCGACACGCCCGCCGCCGCGGCCAGTTCCTGCATTGCGGCAGTCTCATAGGTGTTGAGCCGGCAACCGAGCGTGGCGAAGACCGGCGTATCACCGACCTGCGCCCGAGCTTTCAACGGTGCACTCATGCCTGCGCGGCCTGCAGGAAGGCTTGCGTCAGCACGCCGTCATAGACGTGCACGGCCGGTCCCGTGACCCAGACCCCGTCGGCACGCCAATCCACCTGCAATGTCCCGCCATCCATTACCACCTCGACCGCGCCTTCGGTCAGCCCGCGGCGCGTGGCCGCGACCACCGCAGCGCTCGCACAGGATCCGGAGGCCAGCGTGGGTCCGGTTCCGCGCTCCCAGACCCGAAGGCGCAGGCGCGACGACGACAGGATCTGCACGACCTCGACATTCGCGCGCTCGGGGAACAGGGGATGCGTCTCGTAGCGCGGGCCGAAACGGTCCAGCGCCAGCGTCTCGGCATCCTCCACAAAGAAGGTGCAGTGCGGGTTGCCCATCCCTGTCGCCACGGGCGCCCCCTCGATCGGCAGTTCCAGCGTATCCATGTCCTCGGCCAGCGGGACGCCTTCCCAGTCGAGCCGCGGCAAGCCCATATTGACGCGGGTCAGCCCGCCCCCCGCATCCTCGGCCTGCAACAGCCCGCCCTGCGTACGGATCGCGAGGCGGTCCTTCCCCGTCCGGTCCATCTCGGCACGTGCGACACAGCGCGTCGCGTTGCCGCAAGTTCCCGACATCGACCCGTCCGCGTTGAAGAAGGTGAGCGCGAGATCGGCCGCGCCGTCCTCGGAGACCAGCACCAGTTGATCGAACCCGACGCCCTGGCGCCGATCCGCGAGCGCACGCGCCAGCCTCTGCGACATGTCGACAGCCTCCCGGCGCCCGTCAATGACCATGAAGTCATTGCCCAGCCCATGCATCTTGCTGAAAGCGGTATCGTGCCGAAGAGTCATGGCGCCGATATAAATGCCGTGGCCGCGCATTGCCAGTAGGCCGCGCCACCACAGCGTCGGATTTGTGCTTGACGGTCCTCGGGCTTGACCTTATTGCGCTCCTGCGCGGATGGGCCCGTAGCTCAGTGGTAGAGCAGTTGACTTTTAATCAATTGGTCGGAGGTTCGAATCCTCCCGGGCTCACCAAATACTCGCGAATTCACCTCATAAAGGTGTGTGCCGTCACCGGATACAGCGGGGTCGGCCGCCGCGTTCCGGACCGGCCGTCAATACGGCGCCAGCTGCACAGCGCGCAGACACCCATGCCGTCGCTGCGGTCCGCAGTGGCGAACCGGACGTATCCGCCCCGCTTGCTCAGGAAAAGACCACATCCGGCCCATATCTTCGCCAAGCATTCGTGCCGGTGACCCGCCAGCATCTAGCGGGATCACCCCTCACTTCGGAGGCAAGGCAGTGGCCGACACCCCGCACCCGGTCATGCTCGGAACGGACCGCCCCGAGGCCGACCGTGACCCCGGGGCCGGGTCTTCGGGCGCCATCGGGCCGGGCGGGGATGCTGCACCGGCGGCAGCGCCCTGCCGAACCCCGCTGGCAGGCGATTATCCCCGGCTGCACGCGCGGTTCCTGCGCCTCGCCGGCGGCGAGGCAGAGGCCGCACAGGAGGCCGCGCTGTCGATGCTCCTGCGGCCAGGGCTGCACATGCTCGACGCGGGCTGCGGGCCGGCCACCGTGGCGCGCCGTCTACTGGCCGTGGAAAGCCGGCTCAATCTCACGCTGCTCGATACGGACCCGCAAATGCTTGACCAATGCCGCGATCTGGATGCGAGGCAGGTGACCGGGTCGCTCGCGCGGCTACCGCTTGCGGATTGCAGCTTCGACGTGGCTTTCGCCCTCTGGTCCGTGGAAACCCTGGCCGATCCGGCTGCGGGCCTGCGCGAGCTTGTGCGCGTCACCAGGCCGGGGGGCTGGGTCGCCGTCACCTTCTGCGCCCGATGCCCGAAGGGCGACTGGCTCGACCGCTGCCTTGAGGTCACCATGGGGATCCGCCGATCCGGGCGCATGCTCGATCCGGAGATGGTTTGCGGGCACCTGAAGTCGGCCGGACTGGACGCGATCCGGCCCCTGCACTGCCGCGGCCCGGCGCGCGCGCTTATCGGGCGAAAGGCAGCCGATCACCTCCGCTCGCCCCCATGGAGCCGGACACCGTGTCATGGGTCTGCGCACGCGCACGATTGACGGCACCGCGCGGGGCACCTGCCCGCTGTCGCCGCGGCTTTGGGTGCATGACGCCACAGGGTCCGGCGGCCGTGCAGGAGCGTTGACAAGCCGTCAGGAGACGCGCGCGCACCGCTCCAGCCGCCACAACACCCGCGCATCCCCCAAGGCGCATTCAGGGCGCGGTTGGTGCGATGTACCGTCCCTGCGGTACATTCGCGTAGTCAAAGTACCTTTCGTTGCTTTGCGTGAAGGCACGCATGGCGGACAAGGCGCGCGCGAACGTATCATCACCGTCCTCGGCCTCGGCCCGGGCCAGCCCGTCGAGGGCGTCCGCCGCCGTGTCATGCATCAGCGCGAGCAGGCCCGTGGGCCAGCGCATATGCGTCACGCCATTCGCCTCCAGCAGGTCCATGGCAGCGCCCTGCGCCGCCGTGCGCCGGGCAAAGGTGTCCAGCGTGCTTGCCTGGGCGGCAAGTCCGATCAGGTTGCGCTGTCCTTCTTCCATGCCGTCCCAGACCGCGCGGTTCACGATCAACTCGGCGTAAAGCCAGGGCTGGTGCCATCCGCTGCCATAGTGATACGGCGGCACGATCTGCGACACATCGACCTCGGCATCCGGCATGTCCGTCATGCCAAGCGCCATCTTGAGAAACTGAACGTCGTCGATCGGCAAGTTCAGTTCGAATGCGTCGATATTGCCGGTCGTATACATCGTATGAGGGATCACGCCCGGCGCAAAACCTCCGAAGGAGAGACGCGTGGGATCGAAGGCCACAGGATTGCCGTCGTGATCCTCGCCGCAATCGCTGCCCGGATCCTCGCACCGCGTCAGCGCACCGATGATATCGACGTCGCCGCCAACCGCGCGGCAGGCTTCCTGAAGCACCGCCTGTGCGCCACCGGGGTATCGCACGATCATCGGCCGGGCGCAGAATTCGGCCATCGCGGCCTCGGGGGTCAGTTCGGGATCCGAGGCCGGATCCCCGATGGGCTGCGGGAAGAAGCCCGCACCCTGCGCACCCGTGATGCCGACCGGCAGCACCACGAGACCTTCGTCGAAGGCTTCATCATAGAATTCCTGCTGAAGATCGAGCCCGCCGCCATGATAGAGAAAGGCGATGAATTCCTCGGCGCGCAGACCAAACGGGACACCACCGGCATAGAATTCCCCGAAACCCAGACCGCTATCCGCCGGGATGCCGAGGGCAGCGTCGATCGCACCGGCGGCCACCGCGTTGTGCAGCGAGCCCCACTCGGACAGCTCCACCTCCGGGGGGCTGACATCGTCGGCGTCGGCGGGATGCACCCCGCCCGACACATGAAACCGGAACCGGATGCCCGCAGCCGCAAGCTTTCGGTTGGCAACATCGACAAAGTGCTTGCCCGGCCCGCCGATCGGGTGGGCGCCGCCGGCGGCCGCGCCCTCGAACTGCAGCGGTGGATGGCGTGACTGCACCGTGATGTCGAGCGCCGAAACCATGCTTGGCACGGCGGCCAGGGTGGCCCCTGCAAGAAGGCGGGTGATATGTGACATTCCAAGTTCCTCCCCTTGTTTTTTCGGTTGTCGCGCCGGCTGGGACCGGCTGCCTTTACCTGTTCGGCCATGCGAACGCCCTGGTGCACCGGTTGACCGCCCCGGACACCGCGCACGAACCTCGATCAGCAAGGCGCGCGCGTCCCCGCCATGTCTCGACGGCGATGACGCCCCTGCGCAGGTTGCGGTTACAAGTGGCGAGGCCATCCACACCGCCCGCTCGCGGCGCCATGCTCATTCGACTGCCCCGGTGTGTTCGCCGCGCGCCGGATAGTCCTTCTCGATCACGAAATCGATCGCGCCGACGAGCTCGCGGAAGTTCGGGCGCACGAAGGGCATGGATTGCACCGACATGTAATAGACCGTCCCGTCCGCCCTGATCAGGAATACCCCCGGCTCGGCGAAGAGCGCCGGCTCTTCCACGCCGACCGAAGTCTTGCCGCGCCCGGCCGAGATATGCAGCCCCCAATCGCGGGCCACCGGCAACGGCAGGGCGTAGCCATAGCGCAACTGGCGCGAGCCGGCCTTCTCGGAAACCTTGTCGGCCATTGCCTGCGCCCGGTCCTGCGGGTCGCTGCTGATCGCTATGCATTCGACGCCGCGCTCCGCAAAGGCCGGCACCTGCTTTTCGAGCTCGGCGAGATAGGTGGTGCAGATCGGACAGTGCAGCCCACGATAAAAGCACACAAGCGTCCAGCGTTCCGGCCTGGCCGAGCCAAGGTCGAACTGACCACCATCAATCATCGGGACCTTGAGCGCCGGGGCGGGCTGTCGAGGGATCGGCATGAATCGTCTCCATTGTGGGATGTCTCCTGCGACAGTATACTGGACTCAAGGGAACTGAAGGGCGGATTGTGTTGACCGATAGTCCGAAACCGATGGTTGATCGCCTGACCTCACTCATCAACGCGCTGGCACCGCAGGCACAGTCCTGCCCACCGGAAGTGGCAAGCGCCAGCATCCTGCTCATCGGCGTGGATGCTCCGACGCGGCTGCGCCTGCGACTGGCGCCGCATCGGCCGACTTCGGTGTCCCCGCCCGACAGGATCCTCGCCGCCGTTCGCATCACCTTCGCGAGCCCTGTGGAGCAGGTCTTCGGCGGAACGCCCGAGCGGCTGGACATCCCGCTGGCGGGCCGACCCGAACTTGCGGCGCTGGCGAACATCCTCGTCGCCGAGGCCGCCGCGAGCCGCTGCGGCGCCGAGATCGCCCGCTCGCTCATCGCCTCTGCGCTCCTGCTCATGGCGCTGCGTGTCGTCATCGAGGCGCAGCCGCCCGAGAACGGTCTGCTTGCCGGGCTCGCCGAGCCGAGGCTGCATCGGGCAATCGTCGCGATCCACGAGGCCCCGGAAAACCGCTGGAGCATGGAGGCGCTTGCAGAGCGCGCAGGAATGTCGCGCAGCCACTTCATGGAGGTCTTTTCGCGGGTCATGGGTATGACGCCCGGAGCCTATCTGCAGGACTGGCGATTCCGTCAGGCGCGGCAGGCCCTGCTTGCAGGCCGGTCCGTCAAGGAAACGGCCTCCCTGGCCGGCTATTCGTCAAGCGCCGCCTTCTCCCGCGCCTTTCGTCGGATGAACGGCGCAACGCCCTCGCAGATCGCCCGGCCGGCACAGGCGGACACCGCGCTCGACACCGCCGCGTCCTCGGTTGCCCAGTGCTGGGCAGGATTTCCATGACGAGGCGGCAGGATTCCCCGACGACAAGCTACGCCGCGCGATCGGACGGTTAGCCGGCGCGGGCCCGGAGCGGATGGGGGATCATGACGGAATGGAGAATCGCGCACCCCTGTCGTAAGCTGTGCGCTGCAAGTGCAGGTGCCGATGACTGGCCTCGACGCGGTCGCGGCGCCGGCTCATGCGTGGACGCGCGCCTGCCGCAGGAGCCCGAGAGCCGATGAACCCCGGTCGCAAGAGTACCGTCTCGCTCGAACACCCTCGCCGCGGTTGCCGCGTGGTCGTCGCCGCCTGGCTCTGGCTTGTGCTGCTGTGCCTCGGCACTGCCGCGGCGCATGCGCAGGACGCTGCCGAGGAACCCGCTCTGCATGTGTTCTACACGGACAGCTGCCCCGTCTGTATCCGCCAGAAACCCTGGATCGAAGGGCTCGAGGCACGCTTTCCCGATCTGCGAGTGGTGCAGATGGAGTTGTCGCGTTCGGACCGGTATCACGCGCTGTTTCAGGAAATGGCCGACGCGCGTGGAGTGAGCGCAACCCATGTGCCCACCCTGATGCTGGGCCCTCATGCCTGGGTGGGCGACTCACCCGCCCAGCGCGCCGAGATCGAGGCGGCGATTACAGCGGTGCTGGCCGGCGAGGAACTGACGCCCGACACACGCGGCAGCCTGCATCTGCCCATCCTTGGCGAGGTCGATCACGCCGCGGCCTCGGTGCTGGGGCTGACGGTGCTGATTGCCTTCGTGGATGGGTTCAACCCCTGCTCGCTTTGGGTGCTGACCTTGCTGCTGGGGATGGTCATCGCCTCCGGATCGCGCCATCGGGTGGCCGTTGTCGGCATCAGCTTTCTGTTCACCACGGCACTGATCTATGGCGCCTTCATCGCCGGGGTGTTCAGCGTGCTGGCCTTTGCCTTCGCGCTGTCGTGGGTGCGCTGGGCGGTGGCGCTTTTCGCGCTGGGCTTCGGCCTCGTCAGCATCAAGGATTACTTCTGGCACCGGCGCGGGTTCTCCTTTTCGATCCCCGATGCACGGAAACCCGGCATCTATCAGCGCCTGCGCCGTTTGCGCCAGCGCGAACTGAGCACGCCCGCCCTGATCGGCGCGACCGTTGCCATGGCCGCGGGAATCGCGCTGGTGGAACTGCCCTGCACGGCGGGATTCCCGGTCATCTGGTCGGGCATCCTGGCCGATCGAGACATCGGCGGGGCCGGTTTTCTGGGGCTCCTGGCGATCTATGTGCTGATCTATCTCGGTGTCGAGCTGGCGATCTTTGCCGTCGCCATCATGGGCATGAGTCTCGGCCGGATGGCTGAGCATCATGGCCGCGCACTCAAGCTGCTTGGCGGCGCCGTCATGGTGGCCCTGGCTGGCGCGCTGGCGCTGCGACCTGAGCTGATGGAAGATCTGGGCGGATCACTGACGCTGTTTGCGGCGGCCCTCGGCCTGGCGGCCCTGGTCTTGCTGGCGCATCGCATCAAGACCACAGGCTGATCGCCCGATGGCGTCGCCGCCCGTGCACTGACCTTCGCGACGGCACGAGTTCGCCACCGGTTGCCGGATCAAGACCGTTCCATAGACGGGTCAGCCCTCCGCCGACAGGTGCCCAGGGTCATCCCTGCGCGTCCCGAGACTACGTGCGTCAAGCCCATGCGGCAATTGCAGCCAGGCATGCGTTGGTGGCGACGAAATCGACGCGACGGATCGTTGTCGTCAGCATTCCGGTACTCGCGTGACGCGGAGTCATCGGGACGAGGACCGCGCCTGCATGCACCCCGCATCCGCGCAGAATACAGGGTCAGCCTTTCGTAACCTCGATCGGTACGAACAGGGCCTGCACCATCAGACGGAACGTCAGGATCTGGCGCCGCAGGGAGGTGCTGTCGCCCAGCGCCTTGGACATGACGATACCGCCCTCGAGCACGGTCGAAACCATGTCAGCGAGTTCGCCGAGTTCCACCGGCTCGCGCGGCTGGTACCGCGCCGCGATCTCGTCCAGCATATGGCGGAACCTTCGCCGCCATTGCAGCACGGCCTGCGCATTGAGCGCGCGCAGGTCACTGTCGAACATCCGCTCCTGATAGCACGCGATCGCAACAATACATCCGGGATGCCCGTTGGGCATGTCGTCCATCACCTCGGCCAGAAACCTCAGCCCCAGCAGGAAGACCTGAAGCGGATCGTCGACCAGCGACGCGGCGCGGGCGAAGACATCGTCGAATATCCGTTCGTCCTCCTCGATGTAGCGGCACAGGAGGGCCTTGGCGAGATCGTTCTTGTCGCGGAAGTGATAGAAGAAGCCGCCCTTCGACAGCCCGCATTCGCAGATCAGTTCATCGATGGACGTTCCGGTGAACCCCTTTTCCAGAATGGCGGCCTGAGCGGCGTCGAGAATCCGCTCGCGGGTTTCCGCGCCCTTGCTCATGACGGCACGGCCCTCACACATGAACCTTTGGTCGGTTTTGCGTCCCGCATGGCGCAGCTTCCCGATACACGCGCATGGTTGCGTCAGGGTAACACCATGACCTCGCGGCACAAAGTGCTTTGACGGCGAACCGTACCGCCGCGGCAGTAGAGGCATGCCGCCCTGCCCTGCACAATGGCAGGCGCGATCACGGAGGGCCGCAACATGACAATCGACCTGCCAGGTGGAGGGCTGACCGGAAGCGCCCCCTCTGCCGTCACGTTTCAGCCGCGCATGCCCGGACTCAGGTACCTGACCGAGGGTGGAACCGAAACCGAGATCATGTTTCGCCATGGCCACACGCTGCGGGACTTCGCGATGTTCGAACTCATGGACAAGCCCGCGGCGGTGGCTGACCTGCGCGGCATGTATCGCAAGCTGCTGGACACCATCGCGCAGCACGGTTTCGGCGCAATGCTCGCGGGCTTCGACTACCGGGCCAGCCCGGACTGGGGTGCGAAGCTGAGCTATTCGCCTGACGGGCTGGCGGAGATGCAGCATCGCTGCATCGATTTCCTGCGCGAGGTCTCGGCCCCCTATCGTGACGATCTGCCGGATATCGCGATCTGCGGCTGCGTCGGACCGCGCGGTGACGCGTATGCGGCCAACCGCGAGATCACGGCCGGGGCGGCCGAGGACTATCACTCGGTGCAGCTTGCCACGTTGCGCGAATGCGGCGTCGATCTCGTATGGGGGGCGACCTTCAACAATATCCCCGAGGCGGTCGGGCTGAGCCGCGCGGCCGCCCGCACGGGGCTGCCGCTCAATCTGCATTTCACCCTGACCGGCGCGCACCGGTTGAGTTCAGGCCCCACCCTTCGCGAGGCCATCGAGCAAACCGACGCGCAGGCCGGTGCAGCGAAACCGGACTCTTACGGGCTCAACTGCTCGCATCCGGTCGAGTTCGAACCCGCGCTGGAGCCCGACGACTGGACCCTGCGCATCCGCGCGATCCGGCCGAATGCCGCAAAGATGGAGAAGATCGCGTTGTGCAAGCTCAATCACATAGAGGAGGGAGACCCCGAGGAGCTGGGCCGCATGATGGGGGATCTGGCCCGCCGCCACCCGCAGATCGATATCTTCGGCGGGTGCTGCGGCACCTGGGAGCGCCACCTAGACGCCATCGCCCGCAGGGTGAAGGCCGTGCGCTCGCAAACTGCATGAGCGTCCCCGCGCGACACGTCGGACTCGCACGCGCGGGGGGCATGCCACCGATACGAACGCGGTGCCGCACGAGGCCGCGTATGAACGCCTCGGTTTGACGGCATGGCGGATGGCTCGACGGCCCGACCGTTCCGCAGTGCTCAGTGCTGGCTCAGGACCTGCGCATCCGCGAAGTAGATGTGGAACTGGTACAGGGGGTCGGTCACCGGTCCGGCGCCATCGGGCTTGTACTCAATGTCCATATGCGTGATCGGCGGCGTCTCGAAGCCGGGCAGCAGGCCGGTCCAGTCGGTGCCGGCACTGAACGCCGCAGCAGGGAACATGTATTCCACGCACACGACGCGGCCGTCGATCACGCAATAGATGGGCCCGCCATTCGGCAGGTTGTCGGGCTCGGCCCAATGCGTGCCCATATGCGGCACATGGGGGCTGATCTGCACGGCTTCGGCGGCAACATCGCTGAGCATGGGCAGATGCGACAGACCATCAGCGGATGCAGGCACAGCAATGAAGGCCAGCACGGGGATGGACAGCACAAGGCAAGGACAGGATCTCATCACGGCACTCCTCGTAAGCGTTTCAGGACACACCCGAACAGCCGTGCGCTTCGGCCCCGGGGTCCGGAAGAACATGCTGCCTCGAATACAGGATGCCGGCATCGTCAAAATTCGGTATGCTCGATGCAGCTTACGCCGGGAGGGAGCCATGGCAGGCGCCAACTCTGGCGACTTGTCGCCGCCGCAAACGGGAACGCCCCAGGATCGCTCGGGCCTGATCCATGCGATTTACCGGATCGCGCTCGAACCGCAGTCCTACGACGTATTCATGGATCACTGGAACGACCATGTCAGCCGCGCGATCGACGCATTGAACAGTCTGCAGGAAACGTCCGAGTTCCATGATGGCGAAATGCTCGACCACTTCCAGACGGCGCTCGGGATTCTCGAGGAACTCGGCAGACGTCCTGCAACGCCGCTGCACGAGGGCGAAGGCGTTCGCCTGCTGCTCGATTCGTGCGGGCGGGTCGTCTGGCACAATGGCGAGGCGGCGCGAAGCTTTCGTCTTTCGCGAACCGCCGACATCGAAGCCTTGGAGCCGCATCTGTCCCATGGCGGGACGTTGCGAAAACTCGTTTCCGCGCTCGATTGCGAAGATGAAGACCCCGCAGCCGACCAATGCCTCCTGCGACACCACGGGGTGGCCGGGGACAGCTATCTTCTGGCGCGACGGGTTCGCGATCGCAACGGCAAGCCACGCGTTCTGATCGAGCCGCTTTTGGGAGACTGGCCGTCCGAACTCGATGGCCTGCTGGCGGAGTCGTTCGGCCTGACCGACGCCGAAACCCGCATCGCCGGGGGGCTGGCGGAAGGGTTGACGGCAACGACCCTGGCCCAACGGCGGGGTGTTTCCGTGCTGACGGTTCGGGCACAGATCCGCGCGCTTCTGGCCAAGACCGGCGCCGCAAGTCAGACCGACCTGGTCCGGCTGCTGGTCTCGGTTGCGCGTGCCTTTGATCGCACCCGGCGAGAGGATGCGGACAGTGTTGCCACACCCGCCCTTTGTGTGACGGCACAGGGCCGCGAGGTACCCATCGGATTGATGGGGCCTGCGGGCGGCGCTCCGGTCGTATTCCTGCACGGCATGCTCGATGGCTGCAGCGCGACGTCGCGTATCGAGGCCGCGCTCGAGCGGGCCGGTCTGCGCCTGATCGCCCCGGTGCGCCCCGGTTTCGGCCCCGCGCGCCCCGATCGCGGCCCACCCGCGACGGCAGCACAGCGTTCTGCCGAGGATCTCGAGGGTGTGCTGGACCGGCTCCGGCTCGATCGTGTGGTGGTGCTGGGACACATGGCCGGGGCGCTTTACGCCTTCGCCGCCGCGGCGCGCCTCCAGCAGCGTGTGCTGGGCATCGTGAACGTCGCCGGGACGGTTCCGATCGTCTCAAGGTCGCAATTCGCCTGCATGTCGCGCCGGCAGCGATTGGTGGCGTACACGGCACGCTACGCGCCGGCCGCGCTTCCCTTCGTTCTGCGCGCCGGGATACGGCAACTCGACTTTGGCGGCGAACGCAGCTTCATGACCGCGCTTTACGAAAACTCTCCCAGTGATCTGGCCGCCATAGACGACCCCGAGATCTTCCGTTCGCTGGGACGCGGCTACCGATTCACGGTCGCACGGGGGCACCAGGCCTTTGCAACAGACGGATATCAGGTCGTCCAGGACTGGTCGGATCTGGCCACCGCCTCCGATGTCCCGGTGACACTCATGCATGGCCGCGCCGATCCGGTCGTCAGTGCCGAGTCGGTGAGCGCCTTCGCGCTGCGCCTCGGCCCGCGCGCGAAGGTGAAGCTTTTCGAGAACAGCGGCCAGTTGCTGTTTTACCGAGCGCCCGAGGCCGTCTGCGAGGCGCTACGCCGATACGCCGCCAAGGACGCCGCTCCACCTCGAGACGCCGCAACCACCGCAACTGCCTGATGCGATCGCCGGTGCCATGCGCCGCATCCCTTGCGCGGCTGATCTTCACTCGGGGGAGCGCCCGAACAACTCGTCTTTCGAACGAAAATCCCTGAACCAAGCCCGAGGCGGGCGATTCACCGATCGAGGGGACTTCACAGGGCGACAATACGCGGCGATGACCCATGCGCGCGAACTGCATGTCCTCCCGCCAAGCGAGCTCGCGCATGCCGGCCTGTGGCGTCCGACGCGGTTTCTCGCCTGGCGCACGACGCGGCTGTCGGCAGACAGCAAACGCGTCCACGCTGCCCCCTCGGGCGGGCGTCTCTGCGGGCGGCTCGGACCGAATTCACGCCGCAAGCTCGCGCGGCAATCCGTCCCGACCCGCGCCAGTTGGAACCTGCGGAGCGCGCGCGGAGCAAACCGGTGCTCCTGGGCGGCGAACCGCGCCGACCCGGAGCGCGCCGGGACCTTGAGCGCCGAGATCGAGGCGCGGATCCGGGCGTATTTCGCCGTCGTCGGCTCCAAGGGGCGCGCGCATCCCCCGGTGATGGGCGCGTTTACTTCACCCAGAAACCGCATCATGCGGTAAGCCTTCCGAACCCGGCGCGGACGCGACTCGGTTTCGGAACTGGACAACAGCACCTCGGATCGTGTCATGGTCCGTGCGAGCGCAAGAAACCTGCGCGATGCCAGCAGGACGCGGCATCGCAGGAGCGACGAGGAGACCACGATCAATGCGCCTTCTGACACTGGGGTCCGTTCCGTCGCGCTGGGGAGGGCGTTCCGATGGTGGTGTGGCCGAAGTTCATGCCGTGATCGCGTCGCGGATGGCCGAGGCGCCACCCGCTCCCGTGACGGAGTTCGTCGGACTGGTCGCCCCCAACCGCGACCGCGAAAGCGCCCTGGCCCCACCCGCGGGCATCCCTGTTTTCGATCTGCCGTCCGAAAGCCGTGAACAGCGCGCCTGGTATCTGCGACTGCTCGAGCGTGAGAAGCCGGATGCGGTGTTGTTCTTCCATATCGCGCATCGGTTCGCACAATGGCATGCGACCCATGCCCCTGATGTCCCCTCAGTGGGGGCGATCCACTCCTGGACTCCCATTGTAGCGGCGCCCCCGGAACGCAGGGCGAAGGCGACCGAGGCCATGCACCGGACGCTTGCGGGGATGCACAGCCTGGTTTTCGTCTCGGCGCATTGTCGCGACGAGGGGCTGGCGCTCGGCTTCGAATACGGGCGGAAGGATCACGTCATTCCCAACCCCCTGCAGCCATGCTTCCTGCGCCGGGACGTTCTCCTCTCTTCGCGGGGGTCGCGGCCCCGTATCATTTTCGTCGGCGCGCTCGAAGAACGCAAGCGGCCAGGCCTCCTTATCGACGCGGCGCGTGAGTTGGACTGCGAGGTCGTCTTCATCGGGGCTGGCTCGCTGCGTTCGGCACTGCAGCAACGGGTGCATGATCTCGCCATGACGGATCGCGTCCGGTTCTGCGGTGCGATCGCACCGGAAGCAGTGGCAGAGGAAATGCTGCATGCGGATGTTCTGTGCAATCCCAGTGCCAGCGAGTCGTTCGGACTGATCTATGCCGAAGCGCTGGCCTGCGGCCTGCCGGTCGTGGGCTTCGCCCCCGCGATCGACGAAATCGCGGATCTGTGCCGCATGAGCATCGGAGAGGGATTGCCCGGGGATGCAACCGGACGTGACCTTTCGGCCGCTCTGAGCCGGGTTCTTGCCGGATCGTGGGACCGCGCGGCGCTCGCCAAGGCCTGCAAAGCGCGCTTCTCCCCGGATCGTATTGTCACGGAGTATGCCCGGATCATTGGCACGACTGCGACGCATCTGAATCCGGGAGATAAAATGGAAGGCGGAAACGGTCGGGTGACCTGACCTTCGCAAAGTAGAAGTCCGCATCTTGAGTCCGAGACGAATGAGCTGAGGGAAAGAGATGTGTTCTGTGCAGCTTTGCAACCGGGGACGCCGGGCGTGCCATGTCGAAGAGAACAACAAGAGCGGTGAGCGACGAGCACGCCACCGGTTCGAGTGCCGTGGCGAACGCGCGGGTGTTCGGGATCGACCGGAAGACGGTCGCGAAGAACCTGAAGCACTCGGTACCCCCGTGCTATCGGCGTACGAGGCCGCCGACCCGGCCGAAGCTCGATCCCTTCGGGGGCGCACTCCAAACCTTGGCCGAGTTTTGCACCGCAGTTGCCACCCCGGCCCGACCGCCGCAGTCTCGCCGGCGCCGATACTGTCGGCCCTTCGGCCCGCAATGGGCAATGGGCAATGGGCAATGGGCAATGGTCTCTTAAATCTCTGCCGGCTGGTGTCTACCCGGTGACATATGGCCTTGCTGCCAGCGTATCCGAAGCCAACGACGCGTCCGCACGGTTTGCCGTGACAAGGCAGGTCGACGCACCTTGACTCGTGTTCTCGAATGGGAGAGGAACTCACTATAGTCGACATGTCGTACACTAAAGCGTGTCCAGTTGAAGGTGGGGTACTGCGGTTATGCTTTCCGAAAGCACTATTCTTGTTACGGGCGGTACGGGGTCGTTCGGTAACTGTTTCATTCCCATGACGCTGGAGCGTTACAACCCGAAAAAGATCATTGTTTTTTCCCGTGACGAGATGAAGCAATGGGAAATGGCCAAGAAATTCGCGGGCGATGATCGCGTGCGCTTCTTTATAGGCGACGTTCGTGACCGGGACCGCCTTTACCGGGCGCTCGACGGGGTCGATTATGTCGTCCATGCGGCGGCCACGAAAATCGTCCCGACCGCGGAATACAACCCCTTCGAGTGCATCAAGACGAATGTCATGGGCGCGATGAACCTGATCGACGCCTGCATCGACAAGGGCGTCAAGCGGGTCGTGGCGCTCTCGACCGACAAGGCGTCCAGCCCGATCAACCTCTACGGCGCATCCAAGCTCGCCTCCGACAAGCTGTTCGTGGCAGGAAATTCCTATGTCGGGTAGCATGCCCGATATAGGATATTGTTTTTATTAGATTTTTAGGCCCCAATCCCGCACCCGGGACAAGGTGCGGGAATCGTCATCCGCTGTCGGCCAGCTTCATCGCCGCCTGCAGCGCAAGGCGGCGCCGGTTCGCATTACGCGTGTAGACTTCGGACTGCACATTGGTTTGCCAGCCGAACAGGGCCTGGAGCTCTTTCTCCGAGCCGCCGTGATCGGCGATTATCGTCGCCGCCAGTTTTCGAACGCCATGGGCCGAGCCCCGGACATTCGCAGCAACCGCCGCACTCTTGAAGAAGTTTCCGAAGCTCCTCTTCGGCATGGGCTGACCATCCTTCCCGCAAATGAATGTCAGATCCCCGGTAGGACCATGCGCAATTGCCGTCTCCAATGCGGGAAGGATGGGAATAAAGAGCTCGACGCCGGTTTTCTCGGCGCGAATGGTGGCCACCTTTTCGCG
>LFIK01000146.1_pt1 | contig 48442 bp, 46 predicted proteins | sample 643401 | NCBI WGS metagenome assembly LFIK01 (sample SAMN03777447, study PRJNA286221) | soda lake metagenome | biome: soda lake; feature: Kulunda steppe; material: water; isolation source: sample T5-Br brine of Lake Tanatar-5 | place: Russia: Kulunda steppe | collected 2010-07
ATCGGGCCGAAGCGTTGCAGGATGCCCAGCGCCTTGGTTTCGCTCGCACCCAGCCCGAAGGCCTCGGCGGCGCGCGCATGAAACAGCACCGTGGCGTCGCTGAGCCGCCGCCCGGCGGTGTGGAGCCGTTGGAGAGCTTCATCGCGCGTTCTTCGCTCTTCGTCGGTTGACATGCAGATCGGCCCTTATTATTCGTTAGATCAAACGAATCATATACCAATCGAAAGGAAAGTCCAGCATGAAAGCGATCATCGCCGGTGCCGGGATCGCCGGTCCCGTCACCGCCATCGCCTTGCAGGAGATCGGGGTAGAGGTGGAGCTCTTCGAGGCGCGCGATGCCCTGGACGGGAACGAAGGGCTGTTTCTGACCCTCGCATCGAATGGCCACAGGGTGCTGGATGCGCTTGGTCTCGACGCCCGCATCCGGGCCGAGCCGCATATTCCGACGCCCCGCATCGAATTCTTCGGAGCGCAGGGAAACCGCCTCGGCACGGTCTCGAACGGGCGCAGCACGACGGGCGCGCCGATCACGTTGATGCGCCGAAGCCTGCACCGGGCGTTGTCGGCCGAAGCCGAGCGGCGGGGAATTGCGGTCCGGCGGGGTTGCGCCGTCACCGGCTACCGGCAGGATGCGAACGGCGTGACGATTCACTACGCTGACGGACACGAACAGAGGGCCGACATACTGATCGGCGCCGACGGGATCGGCTCGAAAGTGCGGGCAGCGATGCCGGGCGAGCAGGTCTTGCCAAGCTACACCGGGCTGATCAACCTCGGCGGCATCCTGCCGGACTCGGGCCTTGCACCGACGACGGGCGAAATGCGGATGATCTGGGGCAGTCGGGCCTTCTTCGGCTACGCGGTGCGCGACAACGGTGAGGCCTGGTGGTTCGCCAATATCGGAGACGCGCGCGAGCCATCGCGCAGCGAGATGCATAAGGGGCAAGACGTCTGGGCGGAGCAGTTGACCGCGCTCTACGCGGGTGACTTGCCGCTGATCCGCGATCTGATACGCCGCACCCCTGAAATCCATGCCTATCCGATCCACGATCTGCCGCATGTGCCGCGCTGGTGCGACGAACGGGTCGTTCTGATCGGCGACGCGGCGCACGCCACCTCTCCCAGTTCGGGTCAGGGCGCGTCGCTCGCGCTTGAGGATGCGGCCTTCCTCGCCGTCTGTCTGCGCGATATCGCCGATCCAGCGGCAGCGTTGGCCCGCTTCGAGGCAGAGCGCCGTCCACGCGCTGAGCAGATCGTGGCCGAGGGCCGCCGTCGCGGGGACTACAAGGCGCCGCGCAGCCGCGCCCAAATGTGGCTGCGCGATGCCCTCATGCCCATCGTTTTCCGTCTTTTCGTGACTGAGCGATCGCTTGCCTGGATCCACGACTACCGCGTGCCTCGTTCTGCGGCCTGACCATCGAACCCACAGAAGGAGACCAAAACCATGACTGACCTACAAGCCGAGAAATATGGATGGCTCGCCGCTTTCCTGCTGGTCATCCCCGGCTTCACATTGATCGGCGCGGGCGCCGGACTTGTGCAGAACGATCCTGGACCCTGGACCGTGATCGGCCTTGGCGCCGGCCTTGTCGCGTGGGGCCTGATCGTCGCGCTGCGCCCCCGCAGGTGATCTGCATTGCCACAAGAGCGGGACGGTGCTGACGGCATCGTCCCGAGACTGCGTCGCTGTTCATCTAGGCGGAGGTGCTCGACCCTGCAAAGCAGCGCAAATACGCGCAGGGGTTGACATTAAAGAGCTTGCGCGCGGAGTTCAGGTTGGGTTGAGCGGGCGGCGCGCAACCGTCATTCGGTTCGGCTGGAAACCGAGGAGGATGCGGGTTCGGCTGCGGTCGGTCGACTAAGGGGATCAAAGCGGGTCCCTCCATGGCGTCACTCTCGGGGACGCGGATCAGCGAGCCCTGCCAGCAACCTGTAGATTGCGCGACGGTATTGCGAAGTTGGCGCGCCCTCTGCCGCCCGCAACGCCGCCTGATCGAACATCGCCGAAAGCAGGTCGCATAGCGCCGCAAGGACGTCCTGATCCATTGGCGTATCTGCAGTCAGTTCCTGCAGGCCTAGTTGTAGGCTTTTACGCGCATGAGGCCCTTCGATCTCTGCCATTTCCGAGGCGCCTAGCGTCGCATGACCATCGATCAGAAGGAGCCTTGTCCGTCCGTCCACCTGCATGGATTCCAGATACGCATCGGCGCCTAGCAACAATCGTTCCAGCGGAGTCATGTCTTCTGCTTTCCCCTCCGCCGCTTCGATCGCTTTCGCGACGCTTTCGGCTTCTCGTTCCAGAACGGCCCGGAAGATCGCCTTCTTGTCCGGATAATGATGATAGAGCGCACCGCGGGTAGTGCCAGCGCGCTTCACGATCATCGGCGTACTGCTGTCGGCGTAGCCGCGTTCCACGAACAGCGACCGCGCGGCGTCGAGAAGGGCATTCCGGGTCTCGCGCGATCTCGCCTTGTTGGATCGTCTTGTTTCTTGCATACAGTCTGCCTGTTTGTTACCTCTAATTACATACAGGCAGTATGCATGCAATCTCGGGAGATCCAAGATGAAAGTCACTAGCTACTACCCCGTCCTCATAGTCGAGGATGTCCGTGCGACATCGGAATTCTATGCCGAACATTTCGGCTTCAAGCCGCTCTTCGAGACCGACTGGTACATCCACCTTCAGTCCGAAAGCGATGAGACCGTGAACCTCGCGATCCTGAACGGTAGGCACGACACCGTGCCCGAAAGTGGCCGTGGATTCGCCAGCGGCCTCCTGCTCAACTTCGAGGTCGATGACGTAGACGCCGTTCATAAGCGGCTCAGCAAGGCAGGGTTGCCGATCCTTTTGTCGCTTCGTGACGAAGCGTTCGGTCAGCGCCATTTCATCACGACTGATCCCAACGGCGTCCTCATCGACATCATCAAGGTCATTTCGCCCACTGGCGAGTTCGCCGGAGCTTATCTGGGTGAAGATTCATGACCGGTTTTGTCGCTCCGGCGCCGTATCCGAGTAACGGGACCTAGGTCCATAGGACGACCGAAGGAGGCTCAATCTATGCTGAAATTCTACCGCGCCTCTAACTTTCGGTCGGGCCGGGTTCACTTGCGCTCGCAGGAACTTGACCTGCCGTTCGAGATGTGCCGGATGGACATCCTGTGCGTCGGGCGGCATCAGTAAGCCCAGATCGCTCAGGCCCTTGCCTTGCGGCGTGCGCAGGAATAGTCGCGTGCCCAGCGCGACCTCCGGCAGATCGACATGGCGGCTGACCGTGGGCCGCGTCAGCCCCAGCGCGCGGCCGTCGACAGGCTGCCCGCCTCGGCCACGGCGATGAAGCTGCGCCAGTGGTCCCACTGGATCGGTGCTATGCTCATGCATTTCTCTATAACACGTATCCTTGTTATCGCAATTCTAGAATAGGGGTGCATCGGCTATCTCGCTCCCACACCCTCACCGGAGCCCCCTCCCATGGCCTCCCTGCTGCTCACCGCCTCTGCCCTGGCCCTCGGCCTTGCCGCCGCCTTCGCCTGCGCGCCTCGCGACGGGTTCGAGACCGGGATCTTCATCAACGCCCCACCCGAGCGCGTCTGGGCGCTGCTGACCGACCCTGACGCCCACGCCGCATGGAACCCCATGATGAAGGCCATCGAAGGCAGCTTCATTCCCGGCCAGAGCGTCCGGCTGACCATGCGCACGCCGTCGGGCGGCACCATGCGTTTCCGCCCGCGCGCGCTGGTGGCCGATCCGGGGCGCGAGCTGCGCTGGCTGGGTCGGCTGGTCCTGCCGCGCCTCTTCGATGGCGAGCATTACTCCCGGCTGATCCGGGAGGAGGCCGGCATCCGCCTGATCCACGGTGAGCACTTTCGCGGCGTGCTGCTCTGGGTGATGGATGTGCAACAGTTCCGCGCGGGGTTCGAGGCCGGGAACGCGGCGCTGAAGACCATGGCGGAAGCTGCGCAGGCGGAAGCGGGCGGAGACCCGGACTTGCGCAAAGCAAGTTGATCCGCCTGCGTTGACCCGCGCCCTGTCTTCCGGAATGTTTGACGCGTCAGCGAAAGGAGGAAAGAATGTCTGATCTGGACGAATTGTGGGACTGCGAACGCGGGTTCTGGCTGGACGGGATCCCGCATTACGAGCGTCACCTCGCGCCGGATGCGCGCATGGTGTTCCCCGAACCCGCCGGGATCCTCGACGCGGTCGCGATCATGCAGGGGCTGGAGGGCGCACCGCGCTGGGAATCGGTCGATTTCGACGCGCAACATGCGATCCAAGCGGGCGATACTGTGGTGCTGAGCTATCGCGCTACTGGCCAGCGCCCGGGCACTCCGCCCTATCGCGTGCTGTGCTCCAGCACCTATGTGCGGCAGGGCGGGGTTTGGCAGATGCTCATGCACCAGCATACGTTGCGCGACTGAGCATGGCGCAGGGCGAGGGCATCGGTGTTCTAGTCGCGGCGAGGGCGGATTTCCGATGTTCCTGAAAGCGAGACCGACCTATCGCTCGGTTGCCGGGCGCGCAGCGCTGCAGGCGGTTTATGACCGATGGTTGGCGCTGCTGCCCGCCGGGCTCGGGCGCATCGAAGTGCAGACGCGTTTCGGGCCGACCAATGTGCTTGTCGCCGGCCCAGAGGCTGCGCCGCCACTGGTCATTCATCAGGGCGGCAACTTCCCCAACCCTGCCACGCTGCACTGGTTCGCCGTGCAGATGACGCGATTTCGGGTGTTCGCGCCCGACCTGCCGGGCGCCCCCGGATACAGCGCCCCGCATCATCTGAATGGGCGCAAAGGCGAACTGCACGGCTGGGCGCGTGGTGTGCTCGACGCTCTGGAACTGGACCGCGTGCCGCATCTGGGCGTGTCCTTCGGGGGCGGGGTTATCCTTGATCTGGCACGTATGGCGCCTGAGCGGATCGAGCGGATGGCGCTGATCGCCCCGGCGGGGCTGCGTAAGCCCGCTATCTGGCCGCTGATCGCGCAGCTGGCCGTGCCGATGCTGCGCTACCGGTTGCGCCCGACGCGGGTCAATCTGGTCGCTGCCATCGCACCGCTGCACAGCGACCCGCTCTCGGATCTGATGCTCGACACCCATGCCGCCGTGTTCCGACACCTGCGGCTCGCTCACCGCATGCCCGGCCCGATGGCGGATGGCGCGCTGGCCGGTTTCAACCGCCCCGCGCTGGTCGTCGGCGCGGAATGTGACCCGCTGTTCCCCGGCGAAGCACTTCTGGCGCGCTCCCGGGCGCTTATGCCGCAGGCCGAGACCCGGTTGTTGGCAGGCAGCAGGCACTTCCCTTCGGCGCATGACTTGGAGGCGATTGCAGGCTGGCTCGACGACTTCCTGTCGGGGTCGCCTCATCCGCCGAACAGTGCCAGCCCCGCCACCAGCGGATAGCCAAGTGCGGCGGGCATCATGGTCAGGCCCATGCCAAGCGACCGCCCCTGCGCACCGCCCCGGTAGCCGATATAGAACAGCACCCGCCCGATCACGAACAACCCGGCGGCAACCGGTAACAACACCAGCCATGCGCCGCCTGTCACAGCGGCCAGTGCGAAGTAGAACCCGGCGGCCAGCACTGTCTGTTCCAGCGTGTTCTGCAGAAAGGCGGCCTTGATCGCCAGTCGGTCGCTGGGCGGCCCTGCGGCCTGTCCGCCGATATCCTCGGACGAGAAACGCCGCGTGGTCGAGACCATCAGGATCGCCACCAGCAACACGAAACCCGGCACCGCGAACCACAGCGCCGCAAATCCCAGCCGCCCGGCCATGTCCACAGGCAGATCGGCCAGCGCCGGGCCGATCCAGAAGGCGCTGGCATACCCCACCAGTGTGGCAATGGTCGCGATGGTCGAATCCCGCCTGATGGCGCGCTCTTCTGCGACCATGTCCACGGCGTCGGTCGGGCGGCGATAGGCGTCCTCGGGCATGCGCTCTCCATGTTGTGTTCCAGGGCATGCTAGCAGCCCTGTCAATCGTGTCGCGTCGCCAATGACTCAACAGTTCCTGGAACTTCTTCCCGGTCGCATACTCCTGCAAAATCCGGACAATCTGTCCTTCGGCGAAATGTGATTTCTGCATCGTCTGCTTTCCTCGCTCTGACGAACATTAATGGAACAAACTTTCCTTTGAGTGGCCCGGTTTTTGATGCAGGGCGGCCGACATCTTTCATCACCGTTGCCTTATTCGACTTTCGCATATGTGCGTGGCCAAATTCTATGTCGAGAAATAGCTACAAAAAAACATATTAAAACAGATAGATAACAGAAAAAAATTACATGTTTAAAAATGTGTTTGACATATGACGAATTGCTGAGGCATTTTGATTGTGAAGGGGTCTGGGAGGTTTCTGCATGCAGCCGTTGCTCGAGGTTCGCGGGCTGTCCAAGTCTTTTGGCGGTGTCGCGGCGCTGTCGAACGGGCAGTTCACGCTCCACGCTGGCTCAGTTCACGCCCTATGTGGTGGCAACGGAGCCGGGAAATCCACGTTCCTAACCATCATCATGGGAATCCAGCAGCGGGATGGCGGAGAGATCCGCATCAACGGGCGATCTGTCCATTTTACGCGCCCCTCAGACGCTTTGGAAGCCGGGATCTCGATAATCGAGCAGGAGCTAAGCCCGGTCCCGGCGATGAGTGTGGCCGAAAACATTTATCTGGGTCGCGAGCCGGTAGGCCTTTTGGGCCGTGTGGACTTTCGCAAGATGAACCGCGATGCGCAGGCTCTGCTGGACGAGCTGCATTTCCGTATCTCGGCGCGCAGTCTGATGATGGATCTGACCGTTGCCGAGTTGCAGCTAGTCGAAATTGCCAAGGCCCTTTCATACAGCGCGGAAATTATCATCATGGATGAGCCAACCTCGGCCCTTGGGGAGGCAGAAGCTGATCAGTTGTTTGCGGCAGTCGCTCGCCTGAAAGAGCAAGGCAAGGGCGTGATTTATGTTTCGCACCGCCTGTCGGAAATATTTGGAATTGCAGACACTTACACTGTTTTCCGCGATGGACGTTTCGTGCAGGAAGGAGCGGTGTCTGATGTCACGCGCGACCAGCTGATCGAAATGATAGTTGGCCGCCCCCTGACGGAAGAATTCGCCAAGGGCAATGCACCGACTGATGAAGCGGTTCTGGAGCTGGAAGGCCTGAACGCGGCGGGATGGGTAAAGGACGTCTCTTTTACCCTGCGACGTGGAGAAATCGTGGCGCTGTACGGATTGATGGGGTCGGGGCGGTCAGAAATCTTCGAGCGCCTGTTCGGACTGAGCCCGGATAAAGGTGGCGACATCACGTTGTTCGGTGAGCGGGTGGGCCTGGGTAGCCCGGCAGAGGCTATTGACCGAGGGCTGGCCTTTGTCACCGAGGATCGCAAGGGGTCGGGGCTGAACCTGATGGCCAGCGTGCGCGACAATATCTGCATGGCGCGACTGGATGAACTGTCCTTTCTGGGGCTGATGCGCAAACGCCGCGAGGTGAGCGCCGCGTCCCAGATGATCGAAGCCTTTGGTATCCGTACACCGAATGACCGCATCGATGTTTCGGGGCTGTCAGGTGGCAATCAGCAAAAGGTGGTGCTGGGAAAATGGTTTCTCACACAGCCGAAGATCCTGCTGCTTGATGAACCTACACGCGGTGTCGATATCGGCGCCAAGCGAGAGATTTATCGCGTGATTTCCGAATTCGCGCAGGGCGGCGGTGCCGTCATCATGGTGAGTTCGGAAACAGACGAGGTGCTGGGCATGGCCGACCGGGTTGTGGTCATGCGCGATGGTCGTGTCAGCGGCGAGGTGCGCCGCAAGGATATGTCGGCTGCAACTTTGCTGCATCTTGCCGCGTGACGCCAGAACCAAAGGGAGAGGACAATATGAGTACCAAGGCCGCGTCGCTGCATGGATACAAGGCACTCGCCGCTGATTTCGGGCAGAAGTACGGTATCCTGATGGCGTTGGTTCTGGTCTGCGTCATCCTCAGTTTCATGAGTGAGTTCTTTCTGACGCAACGCAACATCACCAATGTTCTGCGGCAGGCTTCAATTAACGGCATCCTGGCGATTGGCATGACCTTTGTGATCCTGACACGCGGGATTGACCTTTCTGTCGGCTCGGTCGCGGCGCTTGCGGGAGTGGTGTCGGCGTCGATGGCCACCACGTCGGCAACCGCCGGATTCGAGGGAGCGCCTTATGGCGCAGCTATCGCGCTTGGCGTGGGGATACTGGCGGGCATGGCCGCAGGGTGGATCAACGGTGTTCTGGTGGCCTATTTCAACGTTCCGGCCTTCGTGAGCACACTGGGGATGCTTTCGGCAGCGCGCGGATTAACGTTGCTCTATTCCGGTGGTCGCCCGGTTCCGTCCCTCACGCCCGAGTTCCGTTTCATTGGCACTGGCAATGTGCTGGGCGTGCCCATGCCGATCATCCTATTCGCACTGGTGTTCCTGCTGGCCTATCTGGTGCTCAGTTCCGCCCGGTTTGGTCGCCATGTCTATGCGGCTGGCGGCAATCCCCACGCGGCGCGAGTGTCGGGGATCAATGTCAAACGTGTACGGATGACGGTCTACATCATCTCCGGCGCGCTGGCCGGGTTGGCGGGCATGGTGCTGGCGGCGCGCACCGGATCGGCGCTGCCACAGGCGGGGATCGCCTTTGAACTCGACGCGATCGCGGCGGTGGTCATAGGGGGCACATCCTTATCGGGCGGTGTGGGGCGCGTGACCGGAACGCTGCTGGGGGCGTTGCTTATTTCGGTCGTAAATAACGGGCTCGATTTGATGGGGGTCCAGAGCTTTTACCAACAGATTGTCAAGGGAATGCTGATTGTCGGTGCGGTGATGCTTGACCAGGCACGTCACAAGCACGCCTGACCGGCCACGGAGAGTTCCGGCGCCGCCTTAGCAGGCGACGACCGGAGGGGAAGGTGCCAAATCCAAGGGAGGACATGCACAATGAAGACATTTCTGAAAACCGTGACTGTGGCTGGTGTGCTGATGGGGAGCACAGCAGCGGTGGCACAGGATGTTCCGCGCGTAGGTGCGGCCGTCTACGGGCTACAGGCCGAATTCATGCAGATCTGGGCTGCCGCCCTTGAAGAACACCCAGCTGTTGTTGAGGGTCTGGTGGATGTTACGATCTTTGACGGTCGTTATGATGCGCTAGTTCAGCAGGAACAGTTTGAGTCCATGGTCACACAAGGCTTCGACGCGATCATCTTCGTTCCCATTGATATCGAGGCGGGCGCTGCCGCAGTCGAAACCGCTCATGAAGCTGGCATTCCGGTTGTGGGCTCGAATACCCGCGTGAACAGCGATCTGCTGCTGTCCTATGTTGGGTCAGATGACGTGCAGTCCGGTCGCATGGAGGCCGAGATCGTCCTTGATGCCATCGGTTGCGAAGGTGGCGTTGTGATCCTTGAGGGGCCCATCGGGCAATCGGCGCAGATCGAGCGACTGGAAGGGAATATGCAGGCGCTGGCTGAATGTCCAGATGTGACTGTCCTGGAGCAGCAGACCGCCAACTGGTCGCGTGGTGAGGCGCAGACCGTGATGGAGAACTGGCTGACGCGTCATGGTGACGATATTCAAGGCGTTATCGGCCAGAATGACGAAATGGCATTGGGCGCGATCGAGGCGATCCGTGCGGCAGGTCTGGACGTAGGCGATTTCGCCATTGCCGGGATTGATGGCGTGACCGATGCACTTCTGGCGGTGCAGGCGGGCGACATGGCCTCGATCCTGCAGGATGGTGCGGCGCAGGCGCAGGGCGCGCTTGACGTGGCGCTGGCTGCCGTGATCGATGGCTATGAGCCGATGTCGCAGATCTGGGAGCAGTATCCCGACATGCCATGGAACGGCGGAACCGACGCCGAATACAATGTGCCGTGGACGCCAGTAACGGCTGACAATGTCGAAGATCTCCTGGCGCTGCGGCAATAACCGCTGCGCTTGCGTCCCGGTCGCCTGCTTAGTCGGGCGACCGGGCATCTACACTGCTGAACCATACACAGGAGGCATGCGATGCCGACGGGCCCGGAGACACTGGATTATGATTTCCCACTCAGGGGCAAGACGGCGTTTGTGACCGGCGCTGCTTCGGGTATCGGCGCATCGATTGCAGAAGCATTGGCAAAGAAAGGTGTGCAGGTCGCCGTGGTCGATGTGAACAAGGATGCGGCGACGGCCAAAGCGGCTGCGATCAAGAATGCCATAGCGGTGCGTTGCGATGTGGGCGACCCGGACTCGGTTGCTGCGGCGGTCGGGCAGGTGTCGTCTGCCTTTGGCCGCATCGACATTCTTGTCAACAGTGCCGGGATCGTCGATCTGGCTTCTGCCGAAGATATTGGCCTTGCTGCGTGGAAACGCACACTGGACATCAATCTTACCGGCACTTTTGTGGTCGCACAGGCCGTCGGGCGGGAAATGATCGCCCAGCGGGCGGGTCGTATCATCAACCTTGCCTCTCAGGCAGGTTCCGTGGCGATTGACCAGCACGTGGCGTATTGCGCGTCCAAATTCGGTGTGATCGGTCTGACCAAGACGCTGGCACTGGAATGGGGGCAATACGGGATTACGGTGAACTCGATATCGCCGACTGTTGTGCTGACAGAGCTTGGCAAGGCCGCCTGGGCGGGTGAGAAAGGCGCGGCGATGAAGGCGCAGATACCCGCTGGCCGTTTCGCCGAACCCTGCGAGATCGCGGCAGCAGCGGTGTTTCTGGCCTCGGATGCAGCAGGGATGATCAATGGTGCCGATCTGATCGTGGATGGCGGGTTTACGGTCAAGTGACGGACCGAAGCAAGGACAGGACTATGCAACGCTTTTTCAACAACCCAGACGATATCGTCGATGAAACCGTCGCGGGCTTTGTGCGTGCGCATCGTGATCTGGTGACGCTGTCACCCGATAATCCGCGGGTCGTGGTGTCGAACTGGGCGGGCACGTCGGGGCGCGTGGGCATCGTCACGGGCGGCGGGTCGGGGCATGAACCGGCCTTTATCGGTTATGCCGGACGCAACATGGTTGATGCCGTGGCGGTGGGCGAGTTGTTCTCGTCGCCGACTGCAAAGGCGTTTCAGGATGCCATACGGGCTGCCGACGGGGGGGCAGGGGTGGCTGTGTTGTATGGCAATTATGCAGGCGACAACATGAACGTGAAGATGGCGCGAAAGATGGCTGCCAAGGATGGCATCGCTGTGGAAACCGTGGTCGCCAATGACGATGTATGCTCCGCCCCGCCCGAGGAACGTGGGAAACGCCGGGGTGTCGCGGGTGAGATATTCATGTGGAAGATCGGCGCGGCCAAAGCCGCTGCTGGTGGCGATCTGGCCAGTGTCATCGCTGCGGCGCAAAGAGCTATCGACAACTGCCGGTCCGTTGGTGTGGGGCTTGCACCCTGCACCCTGCCTGCGGTCGGGCACCCGAATTTCCAGATCGAACCCGGAAAGATGGAGGTCGGTATCGGCCATCATGGCGAACCCGGCGCGCGGATCGAGGACCTGCGGTCCGCCGATGTTGTGGCGGATGACATGGTCAGGATTGTGCTGGATGATCATGCGCTGCCGAAGGGGACCGAGGTGGCGGTGCTCGTGTCGGGGTTGGGGGCAACGCCCGTGAATGAGCTCTATGTGCTTTATGGTCGGATCGAGCAGCAGCTCGAAGCAGCAGGGCTGAAGGTCTGGCGCCCTTATGTTGGAAATTACTTTACATCGCTCGATATGGTTGGGGTAACCCTGACAGTCATGGCGCTGGATGACGAGTTGAAAAGCCTGCTGGCACAGGATGTCGCCTGCCCGGGTTTCTGAGGGGGAATTCTTGATGCAGACAATCCCGAATGCAGGCGCGGCAGCGATCCTGCGCGACATCGCCGCGACGATTGTTGCGAACAAGGCCTGGCTGTCCGAGATCGATGGCAAGATCGGCGACGGGGATCATGGGATCAACATGGCCAAAGGCTTCGGTCGCGCCGCTGACCGCATAGCCCCCGAGGCCACACTGACCGAAGCGATGCAAACGCTATCGGACGTCTTGATGGGCGAGATTGGTGGCTCGATGGGCCCGCTCTATGGGATGATGTTCTCGGATATGGCCGATGCGCTGGGCAACGGGTCCGAGATTACCGCCGAACGCTTTGGTGCGATGATCCGGGCCGGCTGCGATGGGGTTATGGACATGGGCGAGGCAAAACCCGGGGACAAGACGCTGCTTGATGCCCTAGTGCCCGCTGTTGAGGCCTATGAGGCCAGTCTGGGCGAAGACGCGGATTTCGCCGCCGCGCTGAGTGCAATGCGTCAAGCCGCTGACACCGGGCGTGACAGCACCCGCGACATGATCGCGCGTATCGGACGTTCGGCACGCTTGGGAGAGCGGTCGCGCGGGGTTCTTGATGCGGGGGCAAGCTCCTGTGCGTTGATTTTGTCGGGCTTTGCAGACGGGATATCGCAGCGGCTCGAATCCGCTTGAAACCACTAGGTGTTGGAGCAATCATCGCGCCATGGAACGGATCGATGCGGAGTTTCTTGCCGACGCGCTGCGCCGCGCCTCGAGGCGACTGGAAAACCAGCGTGCCTGGCTTTGCGCACTGGATGGGGAAATCGGTGACGGTGATCACGGAACATCTATGGCGAATGGCTTCGACGCGATCGGGCGTGCATTGAACGCAGAGCCTCCGGCCCGGCCTGCTGACGTATTGAGGGTGGCCGCGAACGCATTTCTTGCGGAAGTGGGGGCGACCGCCGGACCTCTCTATGCCTCGGCATTTCTGGAAGCGGCGTCCCGGCTGGATACCCCCAAAGACCTGCCACTTGACCGCTTCGGCGAGTTGCTGGCCACGCTGGCCGCAGGAATCGCGCGATGTGGCAAAGCGCAACCGGGCGATAAGACAATGCTTGATGTCTGGGTGCCTGCCGCGCAAGCCGCACAGCGGGCTGTGCGCGAGCATGCGGATGCGATGGGCATCGCCAACATCACCCGTGACGCCGCTGCTGCCGCACGTGACGAAACAGTGGCGCTCATGGCAATGCGTGGGCGTGCCGCGCGGCTTCATGAGCGCAGTATCGGCCATATGGACCCCGGCGCCGCGTCCAGCGCCGAGATTATCTTTGCATTCTGTGACACGATCGCAGAGCGGGAAAGCAAAGGGCAGGGCGGTTGATGTCGGGCGCGGGTCGCCGCACTGCGCGCCCGCGCGCGCATCGTGATGCCCGAACCGGCCGTCCGCCGATCCGGTTCGGAGATGATCCGCTGCTCTGGGCAAGCTGGCTATACTATCAGGAAGGGCTGACCCAGAATGAGATCGCCGCCGAGATGGGTGCCTCACGCCCTACAGTGAATGCGTATCTGGCGGATGCGCGGGCGCGCGGGATCGTCAATATCGCCATTGCGCCCGACCGCATGAGATCCGTTACGCTGGCCCGCGCGCTGGAAGATCATTTCGGGCTGGAAAGTTGCCTGATTGTACCGACCCATGGCGGCGAGCGGTCGCTGATTGACCGGGTGGGTCATGCCGCTGCCGGGCTGCTGCCCGACCTGATCCATTCGGGTGATACTGTGGCGATCACCTGGGGGCGCACCATGTTATCGATGGCTCAGGCCGCGCAGGTAGAAGGTTTGGGCGATGTGACCGTGGTGCAGGCCACTGGCGGGACGACAGCAAAGATACCCTATTCCCCCGAAGCTTGCGCAACCCGGCTTGCGGATAATATCGGCGCACGCTGTGTGCCGGTGTCGGCGCCTGCGATCGTTTCCTCGGCTGCGGCGCGCGATCAACTGCTGGCCGAGACGGTGGTTGCCGAACAGTTCCAGTATTTCAAACGGTTGGAGCGGGTGTTTTTCGGGGTTTCTTCGTTGCGCCCGAACTCTACTCTGCACAGCTCAGGCTTTTTTGACAACGCTTTGCAGCAGCACGACTTTTATGATCAGGCGGTGGGGTCTCTGGCGGGGCAGTTTATCGACGCGCAGGGCCACCCGGTGATCGGACCGCTATCCGAACGCTTTATCGGGATTACGCTGGATGTTTTGCGCAACGTGTCAACGCGCGTATTGGTTGCGGGTGGTGTGGACAAGGTACAACCTATTCTCGCAGCCCTGCGCGGGGGGTTCGTCACGACATTGGTAATCGATTCCGACACGGCCGAGGGGATCTTGCGCACGCTTGAAATCCGCACAGCGGGCTATGCGCCTAAGCGCGATACCCCGGAGCGCGCGGTCACTGCCGCCGCCCCCAATCGAAACGAAGTGAAGAAGTTCCTGAACGATCCACGCGATGTGGTCTCTGAGGCAATGGAAGGAGCTCTGGCCGCGTGGCCTGACCACATCACCCGGATCGAGGGCAAGCGGCGCGCCATCGGCGCCCGCGCCGACCGGCCTGAAGGCAAGGTCGGGATTGTCATCGGCGGCGGAGCGGGGCACGAGCCAAGCTTTCTCGGATTTGTCGGCGCCGGGTTGGCCGATGCTGTGGCTGTAGGAAATGTTTTCGCCAGTCCACCGCCCGACCGGATTCTGGCCTGTACCCGCTACGTCAATCGCGGTGCCGGGGTGCTTTTTTTGTATGGTAACTACACCGGCGATGTGATGAATTTCGACATGGCCGCAGAACTGGCTGCCACAGAGGGAATTGATGTGCGCAGTGTGCGCACCACGGATGACATTGCGTCCAGCGCTTTTGAGGATCGCGACGCCCGGCGTGGCACTGCTGGCAATGTGTTCGTGTTTAAGATCGCTGGAGCCGCAAGCGCCCGAATGGAACCGATAGAGGAATGCGAGCGACTGGCGCGCAAGGCCAATGCTGCCTGCCACACGATCGGTGTCGCGCTTGAGCCCTGCTCGATGCCTGAAACGCGGCGCGCGAGTTTCATCCTAGCCGAAGACGATCTTGAATTCGGTGTCGGCGTACATGGCGAGCCTGGTGTTCAGCGCCAAAAGCTGAAGCCTGCAGACCGGATAGTTGATCAGATTTGCGACCAGCTGTTCAAGGCAATGGATTTGTCAGAGGGATCGCGGGTTGCGGTTTTGGTAAATTCGCTGGGTGGTACCCCAATGATCGAGCTTATGGTCCTGAACCGGCGTGTCCAGCAGCGCCTTTCAGCACGCGGGGTCCAAGCGCATCTGACATTGATGGGCCATTATTGCACGTCACTCGACATGGTGGGCGCGTCGATCACATTCATGGCCCTGGATGAGGAACTTGCCGCATTACTTGATGCACCGTGCGATGGCTTTGCCTGGCGACACGGCTGAACGCGTGCCTGCTATTGCTGGGGCGGGTCTGTGAAGGCAAGCGGATCAAAGCACCAGAACAGCCGATACAGGCAATAGCACGCCAGCGCGCCCACCAATACTCCGAAGAACGGGCTGCCTACAGCAAACTCGACTACTGTCCAGACTACACAGAGTAACGTTACGCTAATGCGCCGCCAAAGCGGGCGAAAGAACGGATGCCGCGTTTCAAGATATCTGCTCATATGAAACCCATTCTTGAACTTGCAATTTACCTTCCCTCCAATGCCACTAAATAAAAAAAATTTTATCAAATTTTACATGTCGGAAGTGGTATCGCTCTACATACAGGGGTAGGCGGCCAGTTGTTTCAGCCCTGTTTCGGCTCGTGTAGGATGATGGCCCAGTGCGTGCAAATCTAGCAGGAGTTCAATTTTTGGCGAATGTATGGAGAGTTGTACAATGTTTGGCCCAGGCCGCAATAAGTATCGCCGCCGATGCTGCTCCTGGGTCGATATGACCGAGCACGCGCGCTCCCAGTTTCTTTGATCTCCCTTTCGCACTGCGCATTTGGGCGGTTGCTTTAGATCCATCTCTCGCTGCCTTACTGGCCGCGCTTAGGCAAGCAGCGACCGACGAGCCTTTTTTCGCATGCTTCAACGCTGCATCTGCTGCAGGGCGCCAAGCATCCAGCATAGTCTTTTCACCAAGGTTTGTGTGCCCTCTTGTTGCGATGCCCTGCGCCAAACCGTCGAACCACCAGGCCAGTGAAATTGCATCTAGGTTCCACCGGTCGGATATAGCCTGTCCCGCAGTCTTGAATGCCGAGGCGTAAAGAGGCCCCGCAGAAGCACCGACTGCGGAAAGGAAAGTCTCGGCGATGCGGTCGCAGGTTTCACTAATGGGCAAGTCCGGGTCAGTCGCGTCCAGCGCGTCCAAAACGGCCTTCCAGCCGATTTCCATGGTGATACCGTGATCTCCGTCGCCGATTGCGCCATCCAGCACACAGAGTTGGTCTCGTGCGGCGAAGATCGCAACTGCTCCGCTGCGCATCATGCCCATGAACTCGCGCGGTCCCATTTCACCGTCAGTTTTGAGTGTGTCGCGGTTGATCGCTGTTTCGCTGTCACAGCGCGCGCGCGCGGGCGTTGGTGTGCGCGGCGTCTGCGCCACGACCTGCGACTGCCCAACCTTGAGCGCGGGGGTCTCGCATGGGTGGTCCAGCCAGTCTTGCAAATCCTCATCGAGGCGCATCAAACTGATCGAGGCTCCTTCCATATCGAGCGATGTGCAATATTCCCCGACCCAGCTATGGTGAATGTCCACTTTCCGATCAGCAAGCTGGGTCGCGACCCGTCGATGCAGAAGATAGAGTTCGAGCAGAGAGGTGGACCCGAGCCCGTTAACCAGGACCGCAACTCGATCGCCGGTAGCTAGCGATAGCTCATTCAGGATCGGAATAAGTAATCGGTCGGCGACCGCGTCCGCGCTCTCCGCCGCGACACGCTCGATCCCTGGTTCCCCATGGATGCCCATCCCGATTTCCATCTGTCCGACGGGCAGGTCAAAATTCGGACGCCCGGTCTGCGGAAGGATACATGCGGACAGGGCCACGCCCATGGTTCGGGTGGCCGCATTCGCGCGCGCGGTGGCAGCCTCTACTTCGTCTAAAGACAGTCCTTGGTCTGCCGCCGCGCCGGCGACCTTGAACACGAAGAAATCCCCGGCGATACCGCGTCGTTCCTCGCTGTTATTCACTGGGGCGGAGGCGATGTCGTCTGTAACAACAAAGGACCGGGCAGTAACGCCGTGCTCTGCGAGCGCTTCGGCTGCCATGTCGAAATTCATGACATCGCCTGTGTAATTTCCATAAAGGAACAACACGCCAGCGCCGCGGTCGGCAGCAAAGCCCGCATCCATGATTTGAGTTGGTGACGGAGAAGCAAAGATGTTTCCCAGAGGCGCCGCGTCGGCCAAGCCCTTGCCGACATAGCCTGCAAACGCAGGTTCATGACCTGATCCCCCGCCAACAACTATGCCGACTTTTCCTGGTCTTGGGCCGTTGCGCGCAACGATGGCCCGTCCTGTGGTGCCTTCCACGCAAAGAAGACCCGGATGCGCAGAAACCATGCCTTCAACCAGATCAGAGATCAATTTGTCTGGATCATTTATCAGCTTGCGATGGCGATCCGGCATTTCTTGAACCTCTTTGGGGCGATTGCCTAAAGACTAGTTTAACGCCGTGACGTTCGACAAGTAGGGTTCTCAGATTCTCTAACTCCGCTGCCTCGCGCGCGGCACTCCACTGAAGTGCGTCCGCAGTGATCGAAGCAACAGATCGGCAACATTCGCCAGTGAGCGCGCCGCTGATTGCGAGCGGGGTGCGCCGCAGCAGAAGGTCCGCCAAATGCGTCACACGCTCATTCCGAACGATCCAGTCAATTTCTTGAACGGTGAAGCCGGGCGCATCTGGTAGAGGAGTCGGTTCTGTGCCCTCATGTCGAGCAATATCGCGCCCTGTCGTGCCATAACGGTCAAATAGTGTGAAAACGCGGTCCGGCGCCGCCCCGGTTTCCTGTGCCATGGCGGCGATCCACGCATCTTGCGACTGCCTGTCTTTGGGTATGCCGCGCGCTCCGCCAATGGGCATGTCATCCGTATCGCACAAGCGCGGCAAACTTAGTTCAGACAGTACCGTATCCGCCACTTCGGCGGAAAAGGCACGGAAAGTCGTCCATTTTCCACCCACCAGTGAAAGGATGGGAAAAGGGCGGGTGGCGGTTTCGGGCGTATATGGCGCAGAGTGGTCGCGACTGATCAGGCCGGGGGCAACGCCTTGTGAATTGGGCAGTGGCCGTATTCCGGCATAGGCAAAGACGATCTGATCCCTGCTGAAGCTAAGCCCCGGTAACAGATCGCGCAGGCTTTGGATGAAATACGCTGTTTCACCTTCAGTGCAGGCAACGTGATCAGGGTCGCTGTCGGGAATGTCGGTGGAGCCGACCAGTGCCTTGCCCTGAAACGGAAGCACCAGAAGTATGCGACCGTCATCGGCCTCGTAATAGAGCATCCTGCCATCAAGCTGGCGCAGCAGCTCCGGGTGATCCAGCAGGATATGGGCCCCTTTGGTTCCACCGATATAGTGACTTTCATGGCCGAGGGCGCTGTTCACACGGTCGATCCAGGGGCCCGCTGCATTCACAACAAACCGGGGCCGGACCCTGCGGTCGCCATCGTCCGAGCTCAGGTCCAGCGCACCTTCGGACTGGTCGGTCACGCTGCACCAGTTGTTTGCCTCTGACCCGGGCGATGCTTTCAGCCCGTCCTGGATCAGTTCCAGCACCAGCCGTTCGGGGGCGGTGATCACGGCGTCGAAATAGGTTCCAAGGGCGACGATGCGGGGCGTCAGGGCGGGGATGTCGCGCAGGGCCTTGCGGCGCGAGATCATGCGATGCCGTGGCATCTGGCGGGCGCGCGACCCGTACAGATCATAGAGCCACAGTCCCAGTTTCACCAGCAGCGCGCCCCGGCTGCGCGGGGCCGTGGTCGAACCGAACAGGGTGCGCAGCGCAGCGGTGATCCCGCTGCTCCATGACATGAGAGGGATGGCTGTCGGCAGGGGGCGGACCAGATGGGCTGCGTTCCTCAACAGGAGGTTGCGCTCATATGTGGACTCGGCCACCAGCCGCAATTCGCCGGTTTCGAGGTATTTCAGGCCGCCATGGATCAACCGGGATGGCGCCGCGCTGGTGCCAGAACCGAAATCGCCCTTGTCGATGATCAGACATTTCAGTCCCTGGGCGCAAAGGTCCCGGAACACCCCGGCGCCGTTGATCCCGGCCCCGATGATGACAACGTCAAAGGCATCGATCTTTGCATCAGTCATGAAAGCGGCCCCGGCCTGCGGCCTCCAACGCGTTGAGGCGATCCCAGGTCGATGTCAGGGTCGCCGCGACCTCTTGGTAAATCGCATATCTGTCCGCGTAATGGGCGGCGCGGCTTTGTGACGGCTGATAGTGGGTCGCGCGCTCCGCGAGGTCGCGGGGATCGGCATCGAACCGCGCGAACGCACCGACAGCCGCACCGGCGCAGAGCGCGGCCCCCCAGGCGGCGGCTTCATCCGTGTCCGTTACCATGACCGGCATATCCAGAATATCGGCAAAAAGTTGTGCGACGGTCGGATTGCGCGACGCCCCGCCGGTCAGCCGCGCCTCGGTGCTGCTGAAACATTCGCGCAAGGCGTCGATATGCTGTCGGTGATTGAAGGCGATGCCTTCCAGCAGGGCGGCGAGCATATCGCCACGGTCATTCCAACCCCGCAGCCCCAGAAACCCGGCACTCGGGGCAGGCCCCATCGGCGAGCCGAACAGATAGGGATGATACATGAGTGACGAGCCACGCGAAAATGCGCGATCGATTTCCGATCCCAGACGCCGATGGATGGAGGCCCCCGCATTGTCCCGCTCTGCCGCGCAGAGCGTGTTCAGGAACCAATCGTAATTGGTCGCAGATGCAGGTGAGATCGCCATGTTGTTCCAATAGCCCGGCGCGATGGCATTACGACAGAACCAGCGCGCATCGATCTGGGGTTCCGTCGAGACGCATTCGTTGATCGAATACGTCCCTGCGACAATCCCGATCACACCGGTCCGATGCGCCCCGATTCCCAGAGCGGACGCCGTCACATCATGCAGTCCAGCCGCCACTGGCGTGCCTTTGGCCAGACCGGTGGCCGCTGCGGCATCGGCTGTGATAGTCCCCACGATATCGGCTGAATTGGCCATACCGGGCAACGCCCCAGTCAGCGCTGAAAGACCAAAAAGCGCAAGCGCCGGGTGGGAATAGGCTTGCGACCGGGCCTCAGTGAAGGATGTGCTGGCTTCGGTTCGGTCGGTTCCGATATGGCCGCTCAGGCAATAGGTCAGCCAGTCTTTGCAGGAAAGGACATGTCCGATCCGGGCAAAGCGCTCGGGTTCCTCGCGGCGAATCCAGCCTAGAAGCGCCGATGGTGCCGAGACATGCGGCAGTTGGCCGGTCAGGTCCAGCGCATCTGCGGCGATGCCATCGCGCGTCCAGTCCGCAACAATTTCGGTCGCCCGGCTGTCAAGGGACAGAATGCCCGGACCCAGTGGCGACCCGTTGAGATCCAGCAGATACAGCCCATCGCCATGGGCTGTCGCCGCGACGGCAATGATCCGCCCTGCGTCAGTCTCGCTTGCGTCCAGCACATCCCGGATCGCCGACGCGGTCTGTCGCCATAGCTCTGCCATATCGCGTTCCACCTTGCGGGGCGCGGGTTTGCTTTGGGTGACGTTCCGGCGACTGACCGCGATCTGGTTGCCATCCAGATCAAAGATGACAGCCTTGGTCACGGTCAGGCCGCTGTCGATTGTGAGGAGTCTGTCCATTACCGGGCCTCAATGCCTCTTTGTATCATGACCGGAACGTAGCGGGCAGACATGCGGAACTTGGCACGCGGTTGCGACTGCGGACGCTCTGGATTTTCAGGCCTTGTGGTATTTGGCGTCCACCTCGTCGATCGCACGCACATTTCCGGCAGACCGGCCCTCGGGGTCGAAGGACGCGGACAGGAAGGCATCTGCGATGTCCTTGGCAAGCTCTGGCCCGATCACGCGCGCACCCATGGTGATGACATGAGCATTGTTAGAAGTGGCGGCCTTGCCTGCCGAATAGGTGTCGTGGCATTGCGCCGCGCGGATCCCCGGCACTTTGTTGGCCGAGAGCGCCACACCGATCCCGGTGCCGCAGAACAGGAGCGCGCGGTCATATTCGCCCGCCAGCACGGCCGAACATACCCGGTCGGCCATATGGGCATAGAATTGCTCTGCCGCGTCAGGGTTGCGCGAGATGTCGGACACGTCGTGCTTGGCTTTCAGATGTTCTGCGACAGCCTGTGCCAGCGGAGCACCGGCGCTGTCGCCTGCGATTGCGATTTTCATACCGTTTCCTTTCAGGTTCAGAGGGTTGCGGCGCATCTGCCAAGAATGTCGAGGTAGCCTTTGACATCCCAGGCCGAGCGGCCGATGAACAGCCCGTCGATATGCGGGCATATGATGAATTCTTCGCAATTATCCGGGTTGACCGAGCCGCCGTACAGGCAAGGGACCGGGCGGCCCAGAACGTCCCTTGCAGTGGCGATAATCTCTGCCTGACGCGCATCGGCGTAGTCTGACGTCGCCGGGATACCGTTTTCGCCAATGGCCCAGACCGGCTCATAGGCCAGTAGGATTTCGGCGCTTTTCTGGCCTGGGTTCAATTTCCCAAGCGCGCCGCGCACCTGCGTTTCCAGCACGTCCTTCGCGCGGCCACTTTCACGCTCTGCCAGGGTTTCGCCGATACAGATCAGCGGGATCAGGCCATGCCGCACGGCCGCTTCGGTTTTCAGACCTACGGTTTCATCGGTCTCGCCGAAATGTTCGCGGCGTTCGGAATGGCCAAGCTCGACGATATCAAGATTGCAGTCTTTCAGCATGATGGGGGACACCTCGCCCGTCCAGGCGCCCTGACCAGCCCAATGCATGTTCTGTGCGCCGACCTTTACAGAGCTGTCGGTAAGCATCTGCTTTACCTCGCGCACGGAAGTGAAGGGCGGGATCACAAAGCGCTGGATGCGCGGATCGCGCGCGCTGTCATCGGCGGCAAGGGCGCGGGCAAAGACCTGCGCCTCTTGCAGCGTCTTGTTCATCTTCCAGCTGGTTCCGATCCAGTATGTCTCTTGGCTCATGCGCGCGCCTCTGATGTGTCAGCCATTGTAAGTGTCAGCCCGGCCTGTCGGAACACATTCAGGATGTCCGGGGCAGGGGATGTGTCAGTGATAATGTGGTCGAATTCGGACAGATGCCCAAGCAGATGCAGGGCGGCGCGGCCAAACCGCGTATGGTTGACGAGCAGAACGCGCTTGGCCGCGTGGTCGATCATGGTGCGTTTGGTGCGGATGACATCATCATCCATGTGGAACACGTCCAGACCGGACACGGCTGGCGATGAAATAAAGGCTATATCGGCGCGCAGCTGCGCCAGTGCATCCTCGGTCACCTTGCCCAGATAGGCGTTGAACTTGGCGGAATATACACCACCCAGCGCGATCAGTCTTATGCCGGCTTCATCCCGCAGCGCATCGATGACCGCTGCGTTATTCGTGATCACGGTCAACGGGCGTCTGTCCACCAACATCTGCCCAAGGGTCGCCGCCATCGAGCCGTCATTGATCATCACGCTCATTCCCGGCTCGATCAGCTGCAGCGCGGCCTGCGCCATCGCCTGCTTGGCCGGGCTGTCCTGAAGGGCGCGAAACCTGAAATCGCTCTCAAACTGTGTCCCTGAACGGATCGTGGCGCCGCCCCGTATCTTGCGCAGCAGACCCGCAGATTCGAGGTCGTCCAGATCACGATGAATAGTCATGCGCGACACGGAAAAGCGCTCTGACAGGGCGTCAAGTTCGACTTCGCCCTCTGTCACCAGCGCATCCATGATTGCCTGCCGCCTGTCATCACGCTTCACGATGTTTCCTCCTGTTCGTAACATGACATATCACAAAAAAATCGTCAATAATGTTATTATGTGATTTAAGATTGTGATAAATTGATTTTTGCCGTAATGTTGATTCATAACAGGAGGAGGCACCATGCCCGCAGCTTCATCGACTCGAGACATCGCTGCCAAAGCGGCGGCGGACCCGCGCGGCTTCGCGCTGGCCAACTGCATTCGTGCCCTCGCAATCGACGCGGTCGAAGCCGCCCAATCCGGGCATCCGGGCGCGCCAATGGGTATGGCCGACGCGGCGACGGCGCTGTTTCGCGATCATCTGAAGTTTGACGCATCTGCCCCGGACTGGCCGGACCGCGACCGGGTGGTGCTCTCCAACGGTCACGCCTCTATGCTGCTTTATGCGCTGCTACATCTGACCGGCTATACCGATATGACGATGCAGGAGCTGCGCAACTTCCGTCAGCTTGGGTCGCGCACGGCCGGGCACCCGGAATACGGGCATGCCAAAGGGATTGAAACCACCACGGGTCCGTTGGGGCAGGGGCTTGCCAGCGCCGTGGGCATGGCGATCGCGGAACGCGCCCTTGCGGCGGAATTTGGCGCCGAGCTGGTCGATCATCATACCTATGTCTTTCTGGGCGACGGCTGCCTTCAGGAAGGGATTGGGCAAGAGGCGATTTCGCTGGCGGGGCATCTTGGGCTTGGCAAGCTGATCGTCTTATATGACGACAATCAGATCACCATCGACGGGCCGACATCGGTGTCCTTCTCCGAGGATGTGCCGGCACGTCTGGCGGCCTGCGGCTGGCATGTGCTGCGCTGCGACGGGCATGACATTCAGGCAGTGTCGCAGGCAATCGCGGATGCCAGGGGGCAGACCGCGAAGCCAAGCCTGATCGCGATGAAGACCGTTATCGGATTTGGTGCACCCAAAAAGGCGGGCACCGCCGCCGTTCATGGCGCCCCGCTTGGCGCAGAGGAGGCCGCAGCCGCGAAGGCCGCGCTGGGCTGGGATGCAGCACCTTTCGAGATACCGGCCGAACTCGCGTTGGACTGGCAAGAAATCGGCGGGCGCGGCGAGCGCGAGCGTCTGGCATGGGAAGCGCGGCTTGCCGCATCTGCGCATGCCGGTGAATTTCAGCGCCGGGTTCGTTGGGAATTGCCCGAATCCTACGACGCCGCAGTGGTGTCAGCCCGGACGGCCCTGTTCAAGGCACCGCAAAAGGTCGCCACCCGAAAGGCCAGCCAGACGGCGCTTGAATCGCTGGCCCCGGCCTTACCTGAACTGATCGGCGGATCGGCAGATCTGACCGGGTCGAACCTGACCCGCGTTTCGGCCGTGGACAGTCTGTTCTCGGCCGCAGCTCCGGGCCGCTATATCGGTTACGGTGTGCGCGAATTCGGAATGGCCGCTGCGATGAATGGGATGAACACGCATGGCGGGCTGATCCCTTATGGCGGCACGTTTCTGGTTTTCTCGGACTATGCCCGCAACGCAATCCGGCTTTCGGCGCTGATGGGCGTGGGCACGATCTATGTGATGACCCATGACAGTATCGGGCTGGGCGAAGATGGGCCAACGCATCAACCGGTTGAGCATCTGGCCGCGCTTCGGGCGATTCCAAACCTGTATACGTTTCGTCCGGCCGATGCCGTCGAAACCCTGGAATGCTGGGATATCGCGATCCGCACGCGGGGCACCCCGTCACTTTTGGCGCTCAGCCGGCAAGGGGTGCCGCAACTTCGGCTGGAAGACACACGTGAGAACCTGTCTGCAAAGGGTGCCTATGTGATCCGGCAATTCGGCGAGGACCGCGATCTGACTCTGTTGGCCACAGGCACTGAAGTCAGCCTTGCCGTTGAGGCCGCCCAGACGCTGGCTGCACGCGGCCTGAATGTCACTGTGGTGTCGATGCCAAGCTGGGAATTGTTCAGCACACAGCCCCAGGACTACCGCGACAGCGTGTTGGGCACTGCTCCGCGAATAGCGGTCGAGGCTGCGGGTAAATTCGGTTGGACCCGCTATGTCGCCAGCGAGGATGATGTGATCGGGCTGGACGGGTTCGGGGCTTCGGGCCCGGCGGGCGACCTATATCAGCATTTCGGTATCACCAGCGACGCGATCATCGCGCGGGCCGAGGTCTTGACCGGACACGGGCCGGGACAATGACCGCGCCACTGGTCCTGCCGCGCGACACGGCCATTTCCGCCCCCATTCTGGCGCAGCATCTGAACCGAACCGCCGGGCAAGATGACACGCAGCAAGCGCTTGCCGCCCTTCTGGCCGCCCTTGCCGAGGGCAGCATCCCGCTGGCAGCGCGGCTTGCGCAGGGCCATCTGACCGGCGATCCGACCGCCGTGGTTGGTGCCAATGAATCCGGGGACAAGCAGAAGGCGCTGGACATGGCAGCGCATGATCATTTCATCGCCCTGATGCGGGGATTGTCCGTGGCGCGGGTTCTGTCGGAAGAGGCAGAGGCTGTCGTCGAGCTGGACCCCGCCGGCCGGTTCGACGTGGCCATGGACCCGATTGACGGGTCCGGCAGCATCGGTATCGGTGCGCCGCTTGGGGCGCTGTTCGCGATTTTTCCGACAGGCGACAGCTTCTTGCGGACCGGGCGCGACATGATCGCTGCGGCCTATGTCTCGTTCGGGCATTCGGTTGATTTCGGGTTCAGCACCGGGAATGGTGTCTCCATCGCCACGCTGGACCCGGTCACGGCAACCTTCCACGTTGATACCCCGGATATCTGCTTGCGTGAAAAGGCTTCGACCATCGCCTTCAACGCCTCGAACCGCAAGCTCTGGGCGCCGGGTCTGCAAGCCTATGTTCTGGATATGCTGGAAGGCGCAGACGGTCCGCGCGGGCGCGATTTCAACATGCGCTGGATCGCGGCGGCGGTGGGCGATCTGCACCGTATCCTGCGGCGCGGCGGGGTATTCATGTATCCGGCGGACACGCGACCGGGCTATCAGACCGGATTTCTGCGCCTCGCCTATGAGGCATTCCCGATTGCCTATCTGGTGGAACAGGCCGGAGGCGCTGCAACAGACGGAAACCGCGCCATTCTGGACCTGACCCCGGACCATCTGCATGACCGCGTGCCGCTGATCTTCGGCAGCCGCGCCGAGGTCGCCGTGATCGGCGACTATTTCGCCAATTCCCACCCTCAGGAGACCTGACATGGCCCGCATCACGCTTCGCCAACTTCTCGATCATGCCGCAGAAAACGCTTATGCCGTGCCCGCCTTCAACATGTCCAACATGGAACAGGGCCTTGCGATCATGGCCGCTGCCGATGCTACGGGCGCGCCGGTGATCCTGCAGGCTAGTCGCGGCGCCCGCGCCTATGCCAATGATGTGGTCCTGGCCAAACTGATAGATGCGTTGGTGGAGATTTATCCGCATATTCCGGTCTGCATGCATCTTGACCATGGCAATAACCTGGCCACTTGCGTGACGGCCATTCAGCACGGGTTCACCTCGGTCATGATGGACGGGTCGCTGAAGGAGGATGGAACCACCCCCGCAGATTTCGACTACAACGTTCGGATCACGCGCGCTGTGGTGGAAATGGCCCATGCCGCCGGTGTGTCTGTCGAGGGCGAACTGGGCGTTCTGGGATCGCTGGAAACTGGGATGGGCGATCAGGAGGATGGCCACGGCGCGACCGGCACGCTGAGCCATGACCAGCTTCTGACCGACCCCGACGAAGCCGAACGTTTCGTCGCGCAAACCGGGGTCGATGCGCTCGCGGTGGCCATGGGCACCAGCCACGGGGCCTACAAGTTTACCCGCAAACCCGATGGCGATGTGCTTGCCATGGATGTGATCGAAGCGATCCACAAGCGGTTGCCGAACACGCATCTGGTGATGCATGGCTCTTCCTCGGTGCCCGAGGATTTGCGCCTGCTGATCAATGAATTCGGCGGCGACATAAAGCCCACCTGGGGCGTGCCGCTGGACGAAATCCAGCGTGGCATCCGCCACGGTGTGCGCAAGGTGAATATCGATACCGACCTGCGCCTTGCCGCCACATCGGCGATCCGCAAGACATTGGTCAGCACGCCGTCGGAATTCGATCCGCGCAAGTATCTCAAGCCCGCGATGGATAGCATGAAGGCCGAATGTATCCGCAAGTTCGAAGCCTTCGGGACCGCAGGGCAGGCCCGGCACATCCGGGCGCGGGCATTGGCTGACATGGCCGCCCTCTACTGAGCCGCGCATGCGAAGGAAACCTCCTGACCCGCCCTGTCTATCCTGTGAAGATGCGGCCGCACAGGATCAGCGAGGCGTTGGTGCGGGCGCGTTCAGAAGCGCACGCGCGGTGCGTTCATCGGTGATCAGGCCGGACAATCGCCCGCTGTTGAGTACGGCACGGATGGCGGTGATCTTCTTGGCGCCGCCAGCAAGGGCGATGATCCGGTCATTGCGGCTTTCGCCAAGCGACACCGCAAGTGTCCGAGAGGTCAGCGGCGTCTGCAGCGCGCGCCCGTCGGGATCGAAGAAATGGCCCAGCATTTCACCAACACCGCCGGCGCTGGAAATCGCCTCGATCTCGGCAGGCTCGATCATACCCGATGTCACAAGCTGGGTTTCGGCCTCTACTGTGCCGATCCCGACGATTTTCAGCGGTGCCGTTTCAGCAAGCTGAAAGACTTCGGCAACACCGTGTTGGGACAGCAGGACTTCACGGTCCTGCGTCGTATTGGCAAAGAACGGAACTGGCATCACATAGGCGCGCGCGCCGGTCTTTTCGGCCAGAAGGTGCATCACATCATGCGGGTTGGCCGAGAAATTTCGCGTCAGCCCGCCCAATAGTGACACGAAACTCAGATCCTCGGTGTTGATGCGCGGCATGGCCCGCACGGCGGCGGCCAGGGTCCGCCCATGACCGATCCCGATGGTCATTTCCTCGCCGCCTTCCAACCAGCGCCGCAAACGCGAACCACCCGCAAGACCGAGTGCCCGCAATGGCAGCCCGTCTTCGTCAATATCCGGCGCGACTTCGCAGGTTTCCAGCCCGAACCGGGTACACAGCCCCTGTTCCAGTTCGATACATTCGATGATTTCCCCTTCGATCGAGACCTTGACCGCGCCATCGTTAACAGCGCGCGCGATCAGCCGATGTGCCTTGACCGACGGCACGCCCAACCGCTTGGCGACTTCAGCCTGACGCAATCCTCCGACATAATGCAGCCAGGCCGCACGAATTGACAGGGAATGCTCTGCCTCGCCCCAGATGCGATCCTTTGCCATGATACGCCCTCAGCTAAATCGCGCCTAGCGCGCCTTGTTCATGATATCCCTAAGAACCGCTTGGTCCAGCGTCACCGGGTTGGCTTTCATTGACGACGAACTGGCGGCCATTGCGGCGGCGTCGTGCCGGTGCGCTTCGGTCACACCTTGCGCATCCAGTCCGGGCAGCCCGGCTTCGCGGGACCATGCGTCCAGCGCGGCCAATGCGTTGTCCGGATGTGTGGACAAGGCCCGTGCCAGGCGATCACAGAGCCAGGCAATCCGTTGGCCGGTTTCGCCCGAGGCGTGTTCCGCGTTCGCGGCCAGCCCATGGGGCAGCAGCGCCCCGCAGATCGCCCCATGCGCCGCGCCTGACAGCCCGCCAAGCGGCCCGGCCAATCCGTGGACAACGCCGAGCCCGGCATTCGCAAGGGCCAGACCGCCGCACAGGCTTGTCCAAGCCATCGCATCGCGCGCGTCTGGATCTTCACGCTCCATCAGGGTGACAAGCGCCCGCACCCCGCTTTCAATTGCCGACAGGCACAGCGCGTCGGTCATCGGGCTCGCGCCAGTGCTCAGATAGGGTTCGATCACCTGCGTTATGGCATCGAGACCCGAGGCAAGTGTTATCGCGCGCGGACAGCCGTCGGTCAAAGATGGATCGATGATTGCCATGCGCGCCAGCATCCGCGCATCGCGCAGCGAGACTTTGCGCCGGGCTTCGGGAACCGCGATCACGGCGTTGCGGGTCACCTCTGCCCCGGTCCCGGCAGTTGTGGGGAGCGCCGCGAAGGGCAGGGGGTCTGCTTCCAGCGGCAGCCCTTGTCCCACCACTTCCAGATGGTCCTGCAAAGGGCGGCTGGCGGGAACCAGGGCGGCGACCGCCTTGCCTGCGTCGATCACGGCACCACCGCCAAGGGCGATGACGGCCTGTGCGCCGGTCTCGCGGGCTGCGGTGATACCGGCGGTGATCAGCGCGATGTCAGGCTCGCGCGGGACAGTGAAGCGCGACACATCCGTGCCTGCGGCCGTCAGGGCATCTGCCAGCCAGTCCGCGCGCTGGGCAGAAGCCCCATGCACCAGCAACACATGCCCCCCCAGCCCTGCCAGATCGGGGACGGCCCGCAGCGCCGCGCCACGTCCGAACCGGATATCAGCCGCGCTCGAAAACCGGAAGCTGGGAAGGCCCATGGCTCAGACCTCCGTTGCTGTGGTCATCAGCACGGCATCCGCAGCTTCTGCACCTTTCGTGACAAAATGGTCGCGGAAGAAACCGATATGTTCGGGCGTCGGCTGGAAGTGGTGCGGGGTGAGCGAGACTGAAAAAACCGGCACGCCTGTATCCAGTTGCGCCCGCATCAGGCCATCGATGACCGCTTGTGCCACGAAATCATGGCGGTAAATCCCGCCATCGACCACCAGTGCCGCGCAGACGATGGCGTCGAAATTGCCGCCATGCCCCAGCTTTTGCGCAAGCAACGGCATCTCGAAGGCGCCCGGCACATCGAACGTGGTGATCTCTGTTGTTGCGCCGCGTTCAGCAAGGCGCGCGCGGAATCCGACCAGCGCCTGGTCGACGATTTCGGAATGCCACCCGGCCTTGACGAAGGCGATGTTTGTCTTTTCAGTCATGGAACCATCCTTTGCATCTCGAAAGCTGGTCCCAAGGCGCAGCCAGCCGCGCGGGCCCGTCTTGCCCGGCAACTGGTTCTCTTCCATCCGGACTTTAACCGTCGGCCCCGGAATTTCACCGGTGTCTGCTTGACCCTTCCGGACGATGCCGAAAGGCGCTCGCGGGCTGTCACCGCCGGTGGGGAATTTCACCCCGCCCTGAGAACGGATTTCCCTTGCCGGTATTTGACCCGAAAGGCAAGACCCGGCCAGATCAGCCAGTTCAGACATTCAGATCGCCCACGCCACTGTCGATATGCGGCGCCCAGAAGGCCACGCTTTCGGCGATCTGCGCGATCACCTGCCGGTCATCGGGTTCGCGTTCCTTGAAGGAAAGCTCGAGGCAGATTTCGTTATCCACCGCGCCGCCTTCGGCGAAGGCTTTCAGCAGCGGATCCGGCTGGATCGCGCCTCTGGCGTTGAATTGGGCAGTGAAGGGGCGGTGGCCGGATTTGTCCATCATCGATTGCTTGATATGGATGATCGGGCTGACCTTCGGCACGGCGCGTGCCCAAGCATAGGGGTCGGTATCGTCCGGATTGGCCGAGGTCACGTCGCCATGGTCGATATCGGCCATCATCCACATCGGGACAGCCATGTCCGCCGCCGTCAGCCGATCCTGAAGCCTGAGGCATTCCGCGATAGTCTCGCCGAATTCGCGCGCCACGCTCATGGGTTCCCAGAAGACATAAGAAAGCCCCGCCGCCTTGGCATGTTCGGCCACCTCTGCCCAGCAGTCGATGGCGACCTGCAGCAAACTTTCGCGCCGCTGCGGGTCGTCATGATCGCGGTAGGTGAAAATCGCGAATTGCGTGCCGACGGATGTGCCGCCCAGATCGCCGATGATATCGGCAAATGTCTTGAACCAGTCCACGTAGTAGCGCCGCACGTCCCGGTCCGGATGGCCAAAGTGATTAAGCCGCCCATAAGGGCCGGTCATGCCCGATGTCACCCGCGCACCGGTCCGGTGCAGGGCCGAAGACATGTCCCGCGTCAGGCGGCGGATGACCAGGGCCGGCCAGGACGGGTTGATGAATTCATGGGTCAACTGGATGTCACGGATGCGGATATCGCGGGCAATCGTGTCGATCAGGTCGTGAGGTTCGGCAAAGCGGTTCACCAACGGGTTGGTATTGAGCGACAGGGTCAGCGCCATCAGGCGGCCTCCCTCTGGTTTTCGAACCAACTTGTGAAAGCGGCCTGTTCATCCTGCGTCAGATGCAGCCTGTGCTTGGTGCGACGCCACAGGATGTCTTCGGCCGTCCGCGCCCATTCGTGATTCACCAGATACCTTACTTCCGCCTCATACAGCGTGCCGCCGAAATGCCTGCCCAGATCGTCAAGCGAGGTTGCCCCGGCCGCGACAAGGTCGATACGTGTGCCGTAAAGACGCCCGTAATGGCGCCGCAGGTCGCGCGGCATCCACGGGTAATCCTGTTTCATCCGGTCGCGGAATGTTTCATAATCGGCGCGTTCCATATCGCCACCGGGCAAGGGGGCCTTCTCGGTCCAGTCACCGCCCATATCGGGAAAGAACTTGCGGATCTTCTGCAAACCGCGTTCGGCCAGCTCGCGGAAGGTGGTAATCTTGCCGCCAAAGATGTTGAGCATGGGCGCGCCGCCATTCTCGTCGATATCGAAGACATAATCGCGGGTGACTGCGGACGGGTTGCCCTGCCCGTCATCGAACAGTGGCCGCACGCCTGAAAAGGTCGTCAGCACATCATCGCGGGTCAGTTGTTCCTTGAAGTACCGGTTCACCGCGTCGATCAGATACTGCACTTCGGATTCGTCTGCCGTGACATCTTCGGCCCGGCCTTCATAGGCGATGTCGGTCGTGCCGATCAGGGCCTTGTCACGCTCATAGGGGTTGATGAAGATCACCCGCTTGTCGTGGTTCTGGACCAGATAGGCATTCTCGCCCTTCCAGAACTTTGGAACGATGATGTGGCTGCCTTTGACCAGCCGCACATTGCGCGTGCTGTTTGACCCGGCCACGCGGTTGACCACTTCTGTTACCCAGGGTCCTGCGGCATTGATCAGCAATTTGGCTTCGAACTCTTGTGTCTCTCCGGTCAGGGTGTTGCGCGTGGTGACGCGCCAGACCTGACCGTCGCGGCGCGCCGAAACGCAGGGCGACCGGGTCAGGACTGTGGCGCCGCGTTCCGCTGCATCGACCGCATTCAGGATAACCAGCCGCGCGTCATCGACCCAGCAATCCGAATACTCGAAACCCTTGTGAAAGTTGTCCTTGATCGCAGCCCCTTCCGGGTCGCGACGCAGGTCCAGCGTGCGGGTCCCCGGAAGCTTCTTGCGACCGCCAAGATTGTCATAAAGAAACAGCCCCAGACGCACCAGCCAGGCCGGGCGGTCATGCGGTGAATGTGGCAGCACAAAGCGCATCGGCCAGATGATATGTGGGGCATTGCGCATCAGGACTTCGCGTTCGATCAGCGCTTCGCGCACCAGTCGGAACTCGTAATACTCCAGATAGCGCAGCCCGCCATGCACCAGTTTTCCAGACCGTGACGATGTACCTTCGGCCAGATCGTCCTTTTCGCACAGCACGACATTCAGTCCCCTTCCGGCGGCGTCGCGCGCAATGCCCGCGCCGTTGATGCCGCCGCCAATCACGAAAACATCTGCTTTATGTATATCAGTCATGGTTCAGGCTCCTTGCGCGGTGCGCGCGGCTGCCAACCCGTCCCAGACCGGGGCAAGGCCATCGCGCGCATGTCGGTAATTGGTGAAAAGTCTGTCATAGACGGGAACAAGGCCCGGATCGGGTGCTTCCGGCGGGCCCAGAAGCGGTGTTGTCCATCGGGCGATGCAGGCGTCCATCGTGTCAAAGGCCCCGATGGCGACGGCCGCCATCATGGCACAGCCTGCCGCACCTGCCTCGCCGCGCTCCGATACGCGCACTGGCGTATCGAGCGCAGCAGCCAGCACCTGCCGCAAAGCGCCCGAGCGCGCCGCACCCCCGGTCAGGCGCAATTCGCGCGGCATCTCGCCCATGGCCCCGTAGCAATCTCGCGTGGCCATACCCAGACCTTCAATCACTGCGCGGATCACGTCCGGGAACCGATGGGCAGCGCTTAGCCCGACCAGGCTGGCGCGGGCATCCGCATTGACAAAGGGACCGCGTTCACCAGCTTCGGAAATATAGGGATGATAGACCAGTGCACCGGGGCGCGAGCGCGCCATCCAGCTGTCGATCTTCGCGACCATCTGTGCATGCGACGGCGCCTCTGTCACCTCGGCCATCAGATCTTCGGCCAGGGCCAGCGCCCAGTCGATATTCAGCGTGGCGGCCATGTTGGTCTGAACCTGCGTCACGATGCCCGGTACAGGAAGGCAGATGACATAACCTGTGCCACTTGCGTTCAGATGAACATCCTCGGCTTTGACCGCGCGCATATGCACGCCGGTCGAACCCACCGTGGAACAGGCCGTGCCCGCGTCACCCGTATGTACCCCCGCGCCAAGCGCCGTCATCACCATATCGACATAGCCTAGAGAGACGGGCGTTCCTTCCAGCAGGCCGGTCTGGGCGGCGGCCTTGGACGTCAGCGGGCGCGTTTCCTGTGAGCCGTCAATAATGACGGGGAGCAGATGCCTGTGGCGCTCCAGGCCCAAGGCCGCGATGACCGTATCGCTGTAGCGCCTGTTGCGGAAATCGCCGAAGGTAAAACTGGCCTCTGACGGGTCGGTCGCCCGGATGCCGGTCAGGTTCAGGAACAGCCAGTCCTTGCAGTGAAGCGCGACTTCGGCACGGTCCAGCAATTCTGGGCAGGTAGCGGCCATATGCGCGATCTGGCTGCCCTGCTGGCAGGTATTCAGCCCGGTCCCAGTGGATTCGAACCGCGCGCGTTCCAATGCACCGGATGCAAGGTCGCGCACGGTCGGTGCCGCGCGCGCATCCAGCCAGAGCCATGCGTCCCCGACCGGGGCGTTGTTCTGGCCGACCAGCCAGGTCCCATCACCTTGTCCAGTCACGGCTATGGCCGCAGTACGCCCGGCCAGGCCGTCAATCTTGTCACTCAGACCGCGAAGCGCTGCGGCACAGTCGGCCCAGGTCCGGTCCAGAGACTGCGTGGCCGATCCGTCGGCCCCCATCGCGTATGCATTGCGCACGGACGCGCTGGCAAGTTGGCGCCCCGCGAGATCAAACGCGACAGCCTTTATGACAGAGGTCCCGGCATCCACGCCGATGATCAGGTCAGACGAATCGGTCACGTCCTGCTTCCCCTTTTTTGCTTTTCTGGTCGCATAAGCCCTCCTCGGTGACAGCGCGCGCCTTGGCGGCCCGTTGCATGTCTTGGCCACACCTACCGCGCGGCGCCCATTCGTAGTTACTAACACAGAAAATTCTTCTAGAGTGAATTTTTTTGCAGACAACGTAAAAAAATTCACCTATGTTGAGGCAATCGGTCACATACAATCCTGTGGTCGAGCCGCAAACCTGGGCAAGGACTGAGGAGGTTCAGGTGCAGCAACTGCGGCAGGGGAGGGGGCCGACATCATTGGCCTTAACTCTGCATCGCACGTTGCGTCGGCCAGTCTGGGCGTGGGGTCATGTCGGCTCAGGCGACGGGTCCGATATTAAGGGGGGGTGCTTTAACAATGGCGACAACCAGTGGTTTATCTGCCAACGGAATCAAGCTGACGCGGCGTAGGGTTATTGTCGTGCTGGCAAGTACCGCTGTACTGGCCGCCATGGCGTACAATACTACAGTGGTGACCATAGGCGGCGAGTCGGATCTGCGCCAGCAGGCCTTCAGCCCCGATGCCTATGGCGCTCAGGAATTCCCGCGCATCCGCGAATATGTGATGGAAACCGCGCCCGATGCCGCGCAATTGGCCGAAGAGCTTGATGCGGACACGGATGCTGCCATCGCCGCCTATGGGACCATGTCCGGGGCTTTCCCGGTGATGCCGGTCAGCTTTACCGGTACCGCCGGTGAGGGAAGCTCGGGCATCTTCGCGTTTGATGTTGATGGCATGCCCGATGGCATTGGCATCCGTGTTCAGACTGGCCCCGCCATCAACGGCACGGAGTTGCGCGACGTCACCGGGGATATCTCATTCGGTAACTTCACCAACCAGATCGAGTACCAAAATGTCGGCGTTGGTATCAACCGCGCCATGGCGGCCGAGGTCTTGGCCGATCTGGACCGCGACGCGCTGACCGGCCGCACCGTCGAGGTCATCGGGGTGTTCACCATGATCAACCCGGCAAGCTGGCTGGTCACACCCGTGGTCTTCGAGGTGCAGTGATGAAAGCCCCCGTCCACGATGAAACGCCCGAGCTTGTGCCCGACAAAGCCGAGGTGGTGCTGGCTGCACGTGATGTTACGAAAAGCTTCGGTGCGATTCATGCGCTGAAGGGGGTGAATTTCGACGTGCATCGCGGCCAGGTCACGACGCTTTTCGGCGAAAATGGTGCTGGCAAATCGACCCTTATGAAAATCCTGTCCGGCGTGCAGTTGCCGACCTCGGGGGAACTGATCCTCGATGGCAAGCCGGTCACGATCGCTTCTACGGTTGAGGCGCGCGCGCTGGGCATTTCGATCATCCACCAGGAACTCTCGCTCGCGCCCAATATGAATGTGCGCGACAATATCTTCATGGGCCGCGAAATCATGGGGTCGCGCGGAGTGAATTTCGTCGAGGAAGAACGCCAGTGCCGCGCCCTGATGAAAGAGCTGGAAGAAGATATCGATCCACTGACCCTGGTTGAGGATTTGCGCCTTGGTCAGCAGCAAATTGTCGAGATCGCCCGCGCATTGTCCGTGAATTCCCGCATCTTGATCATGGATGAGCCGACTTCGGCGCTGTCCGCCTCGGAAGTCGAAGTGCTGTTCAAGGTCATCCACGACCTGAAGGCGCGCGGGGTTTCGATCGTTTACATCTCGCACCACCTCGAAGAGGCGCTGACCATCACCGATCATGCCGTGGTGCTGCGCGATGGTGTGATGACAGCATATGCACCGCGTGCCGAGATCGATCTGGAGTGGATCGTCCGTAACATGGTGGGCGAGAATTTCGACCTTGGGTCGCCGCCGACTGGCTATGATTTCGGCGAGGTGGCACTGTCCGTGAGCAATCTCAGCATACCGGCGACGGGCGGCTTGGGAAATTCGGTCGTGGACCGGCTGTCCCTGGATGTCCGGCAAGGTGAGATCGTGTGCATCTACGGGTTGATGGGGGCGGGACGCACCGAATTCATGGAATGTGTGGCGGGGCGTCTGCCGGCCTCGGGCGGGCAGATACAGCTGCATGGCCACGACATTACCGGCATGACCATAGCGCAGCGAATCCAGGCGGGCCTTGTCCTGACGCCAGAGGACCGCCAGCGTGACGGTCTGGTGCAGACGATGACAGTCGGTCAGAATGTCTCGCTCGCGTCGATCGGCGCCTTCACAAAGGGGCTTCTGACATCGCGGAGCGCCGAACGGAAGATCGTCGAGCGTTCGATCCGCGAGGTGACCATCAAGACCGATGGCGGCGGCGCGGCCATCGGCTCGCTGTCGGGGGGCAATCAGCAAAAGGTCGTCATCGGCAAGATGCTGGCCACCCAACCATCGGTGATCTTATTGGACGAACCCTCGCGCGGGATTGATATCGGGGCCAAGGCCGAAGTGTTCCGCCTGTTGTCCGAAGGCGCGCGCAAGGGGCTTGCGGTCGTGTATTCGACATCCGAGGTCAGTGAATGCCTGTCCATCGCGCATCGCATCATCGTCATGCACAAGGGCAGGATCGCGGCCAGTTTCGGGCCTGATGCGACCAAGGAACAGATCATGGCCGCCTCGGGCGAGGTGGATCTGCAACAAAATCTGACTGCGGCCTTCGGGTTGGATCATTGCGAGGTCGTGAGCGACCTGCATCAGGAAGATCTGGCCCTGCGGGCGCTTGGCGTGGCGGGTGCAGCTTTCCTGTCTGCTGAAATCGCCGCTGACGACACAGCGATCCTGGGCATTGGCCATGGAAGAACATTGCTGTCCTGCGTCGAGCATCTTGGCGCCCTGTCGGCGCCCGGCCTGAAGGTCGTGTCGCTGATGGGGGCACAGACTGCCGGTGCGGATATGAACCCGCATGCCGTCGCTTCGCGGCTGGCCGAGAAGATCGGCAGCGAGGTGGAATCCATGCCGGTGCCGTTCATCGCCAATTCGACCGCTGACCGCGATGTTCTGCTGGGCCAGAAAGCCGCGCAACAGGCCGCCCGGCTGGCCGAACAGGCCGATCTGATGATCGTCGGCATCGGCACGACTTTGCCTGAGGCCGAGCTTGTCACCACAGGCATGGTCGAACCTGCAGAGATGGCCACCATCGCTGCGGAAGGCGGGGCGGGCGAAATGCTGGGCCATTTCTTCGATAAGCGGGGCCAGCCTGTCGGGCGCGAGATCACGGACCGCATTCTGACCCAGTGCCGCGACCGTCTGAAAGGCCGCCGCATCGTTGCGGTGGCAGGGGGGCAGGTCAAGACCCACGCCATCAAGGCCGTTCTGGAAAGCGGCCTGCTGAGCGGGCTGATCATCGACGAACACACTGCCCGCGACATCGTCGAGATGGACAAACCCGCTGCGGCCAAGCCCATCACCGCCAAGCATTGAACCGGAGATTGCCGAAATGACCGACGTTGTGACGAACAAGAAGCAAGGCTCGGGCGGGCTTATCGCCTCGATCTTTGGCCGGGACATGAACTTTGTCCAGATCCTCATGGAAGGCCGCGCCTTTTTTGCGCTGATCGCGATCATCGTGACCTTTGCCTTCCTGTCTGATCGGTATCTGTCGGTGTCGAATTTCCTGACCATGACATCGCAGGTCGCGATCTTCGGGCTGTTGTCCATCGGCATGCTGCTGGTGATCCTGTCGGGTGGGATTGACCTGTCGGTCGGGTCCACGCTGGCGCTATGCGGTGTGTTCGCGGGGTTTCTACTACAAGGGGTCGAACTGTCCGCGCTGGGCGTGATCCTGTATCTGCCGGTCTGGGCGGTGGTGATCTGTACGCTTGGAATGGGGGCTCTGGTCGGGGTCGTGAATGGCGTGCTAGTGGCCTATCTGCGGGTCCCGGCCTTCGTGGCGACGCTCGGCACGCTGTATGTTGCGCGCGGCGTGGCGCTGTTGATGACCAATGGGCTGACCTATAACAATCTGCGGGGCCGTCCTGAATTCGGCAATACCGGTTTTGAATGGCTGGGCTTTTACCGGATATGGGGCGTGCCGATAAGCATTTTCGTGCTGGCCGCAACCGCGATCGCCGTGCATTTGCTGCTGTCGCGCGCGCCGTTTGGTCGCTGGCTCTACTCCACTGGCGGCAATGCCAGGGCGGCGGAACTGTCGGGCGTTCCGGTCAAATCCGTACAGGTCTGGGTCTATGTTCTGTCAGGAATGTGCGCGGCCATCGCAGGGCTGGTGCTCAGTTCGCAGCTGACCTCGGCGGGCCCGACGGCAGGGACGACATATGAGCTGACGGCCATCGCGGCGGTCGTGGTGGGAGGTGCGTCATTGATGGGCGGGCGCGGCACGGTGCAGGGCACATTGCTGGGCGCGTTCGTCATTGTCTATCTGGGCGCGGGCCTCGTGATCATCGGGGTGTCATCCTATTGGCAGACTGTATTTACCGGCGCGGTCATTGTGCTCGCCGTCATGCTCAATTCCATCCAATACGGGGGCAAGTCCGGCAAGACCTGACCCATCCCCTTCACCATTCGCGGAGGAACAGGCGACAGACGCCTGACGCGGACACCGCCGGGTTCCGGCACATCAACCAAGGGAGAGACTATCATGTTCAAGATCACAAGACGCGCAATTCTTGCGGCGACGGCATCGCTGCCGCTGATGGCAGCGGCAGCATCCGCCGAAGGCCTGATCAGCATCATCGTGAACGACCCGGCGAACCCCTACTGGTTTACCGAAGGCGAGGTCGCGCGAGAAACCGCAGAGGAACTAGGCTACACGGCAAATGTCTCCGCGCATCGCGGCGACACCAACACCGAATCCAACCTGATCGACGCGGCCATTACCAATGGCGCGGCGGCAATCATTCTGGATCCGGCCAATGCCGACGGGTCTGTGGGTGTCGTTCGTCGTGCGACCGAAGCCGGCATCCCGGTCTTTCTGGTGAATGCCGAGATCAACGAGGACGGCATCGCTATCGCGCAGCTTGTGTCCAACAATGCTCAGGGTGCCGCACTGGGCGCGGTGACCTGGCAAGAACTGGTGGGTGACGAGGCGCGCTATGTCGAATTCTTCGGCAATCCGTCCGACAATAACGCGGCCACCCGGTCGAACGGCTATAACACCGTTCTCAGCCAGTATCCCGGCCTAGAAAAGATTGCCGAGGAAGTCGCCAACTGGGACCGCACCGAGGGTTACAACCGCATGCAATCGATCATGCAGGCCCATGACGAGATTGACGCGGTGATATCGGGCAACGATGAGATGGCACTGGGCGCAATTGCCGCGCTGAAAGAGGCCGGACGCCTTGACGGGACCATCATCGGTGGGTTTGACGGGTCGCCCGACGCGGTGGAAGCCGTGCGTGCTGGTGAGATGGCCTATACCGTGCTTCAGCCAGTAGCGGTCTTTGCCCGGGAAGCCGTCATTCAGGCCGACTACTACATTCAGAACGGCACACCCATGGTCGATGAGGAAAAGCAGCTGTTCGACTGTCTGCTGATCACTCCGGACAATGTGGATAACTATACCGCTCCGTTCACACTCTCGATGTAAGTCACCAGATGTGCGCGCGACACATATCGCGCGCACATTTCTTTCTTTGAAACGCCCTCCTCAAAGCCCCCCAAAGGCGGCTCGATTTGATGCTGGCGCTCCTGCGCCTGGTAGACCGTCAGTGCCGTGCGTGCCTTCAGATAGGACGTGCTGTCACCGGGCCCGGATACGCTGCCGGTCCCAATTCCCGCGCCATCACCACCCGCGCCGGATCCGCCGCGCGACCGCATCTGCTGGTCGGGATCGGTCATTGCGCTGCGGCGTATATCGGAGGCCGCTGCATTGATCGAGCCGTCCGCAAAAAGCACCAGCCGACCGGTCTTGCGCGCCTTTTGCACCGCCCCGCGCGAGAGGCCGGAATGGGCGGCATAGGCGCGTTCAGACATGCCTTCCATGGTGATACGACAATCCTCAAGATATTGGGATTAAACAGAAATACGATGCTTATTCAGTTGATTACACGCCCTGATAGAGCGAATCTGATCAAGGAAGCGGGTGCATCGCGCCCCGCCATACCGGGATCGGAGAGAACCATGACTGCCATCACCACCATCCGGATCGATCACGCCGCGCTGCCCGGACATTTCGACCTGTCGCGCCCCGACGCCGTCGCCGAGGCCATCGAGGCCGCGCTGCGCGACGACGGGATCACGGCCCAGGCCTCCGACGTCATCTCGCACATCAAGATCGAGTTGCCGACCGCCCAGCTCGTCACTGCCAGCGCAGTGCTGGCCAGCCTGCAGCTGATCTGAGGGGGAACAAGATGCCGAAACTGACTGACACCCAGACCATCATTCTCAGCCGCGCCGCAACGCGTCCCTCCAATCTGGCCATGCCGCTGCCCGACGGCCTGCATGGCGCGGCCGCCAGAATGGCGGTCAATCGCATGATCTCCAATGGCTGGCTCGAAGAAGTCGATGCTGATCTCCGCCGTCGCGAGCCGCTCTGGCGCGAGACCGGCGATGGCCATGGCACCACGCTGATCGCGACCGAAGCCGGGCTGGAAGCCATCGGGATCGAGCCGCTTGCCGCCACCGCTGTCGCCAGCGCGCGGAAGGCGAGGCCGCAGACGCGAGCGGGTGCCCCAGCGACGACCACGACCACCGACGCGCCAAGGCCTGTCGCGATCCGCGCCGGCACCAAGCAGGCACAGATCATTGCGCTGATGCAGCGGCCTGAGGGGGCGTCCATCGCCGAGATCGTCGAGGCGACAGGCTGGTTGGCACATACCGCGAGGAGCGCCATTTCCGGAGCGCTGAAGAAGAAGCTGGGGCTCCGGATCACATCCGTCAAAGAGCAAGGTCGAGGGGCCGTGTATCGTATCGGGTGACGTCGGACGGAGCCCAGATCGGATTTTGGCTTCGTGCACAGCGGGGCGCGGGATGGCGGTCATCCGGATTTACCGTCGTGTCGCGCGCCGTTTGGCCTTGAGGGCGGCGAAACTCTCTCCCGTCTCTGCGAGCACTGCCTCCTGGCCGGTGAAGGATTCCCAGCGTTCGATCGCGACATCGACATAGGCGGGGTTGAGTTCGACACCATAGCAGACCCGCCAGGTGGTCTCGGCCGCGATCAGCGTGGTGCCGGAGCCCATGAATGGCTCAAACACCGCCTGTCCGGGGCTCGAATTGTTCAGGATCGGCCGGCGCATGCACTCCACAGGCTTTTGCGTCCCGTGCACGGTGTCGGCATCCTGATCGCGGCCCGAGATCTGCCAGAGCGTCGTCTGCTTGCGGTCGCCCGCCCAGTGGCCCTTTCCCTTGGCGCGCACCGCATACCGGCAGGGCTCATGTTGCCAGTGATAGTCGCCGCGACTGAGAACCAGCCGGTCCTTGGCCCAGATGATCTGCGACCGGATGGCGAAGCCTGTGGCTGTCAGGCTGTTGGCCACGGTCGCAGCGTGCAGTGCCCCGCGATCTCATCGCGCAGCAGCGCTTCATCCCAGTCGCCGAGCTCGGTCAGCTTGTTGTCCACGATGCGGTAGGCGCGGCGCTCGGCCTCTACGAAACAGCGCGCGGCGTCTGATCGACCAAACAGTAGAGGCGTCGCTGGCCACCCCGACACGACCCATGCTGGCGAGCAGACCGAGGACGCCCGGATGCGACTTGTCCGGCACGGACTACTGCCTGGGCGCAAGGTGATGACCGGGGTTGGCCCGCTGCCGGTAAAGGTTCCCAGGTGCAAAGGTTACAATCCCCCCCCAGATCATGGTGCAGGTTTTCGTGCTGGTGACAGTGCTGCAGCCAGTTGATGGCCGCGCGATGCGCCGTCGCGCAACGCCTATACGCCGAGCGTTTTGACCGACTGGATTCTGGTAGGGTGGCTTCCACAACAGCTGACTTCTGGCTTCGGCTGGGGAATCCACCCTGCCAGCGGAGGTGGTCCGTTAGTGATTGATATAAAATGATAAATCTGCACCCGCTTATCGAAGTGGATTCCAGGTGGATTCCCCGGTGAAAAAGCCAGACGCTGGAAAACTTGCGCGCTCAGCCCCCCCGTATACGGATCGCGCCCGGGAGGAACCATCGGAGGGGGATCAGCGTGCCCCGGCGTTGGTCACCAGAGCTTTGAACGCCGTTTCGCCGATGATCTGAATGGGGTGGCCGGCGCTCTGCATCTCCTCGGCCTTTCGGTGTTTGCTGCTTTTCGTGTGACCGGCCAGGACTGTCAGATCCTGATCACCGACGACCAGATGCGTCGTCTGCTTCGTTACGCCTGCCTTCACGGTCATACCGATGCGCGCGGCCAGGTCGGCTGCCTCGTCGCGCGACATGCTCAGCGTTCCGGTGAAGGCCACCACCGAACCGGATAGCGCCCCGGCCGGATCGCCCTCAAGCGTGATGGCAGCGGGATAGAGCTTCCGGGCGGGCTTGATAAGTTCGTCGAAGGTGAGGCTAAGCTGCTCTTCAGCATGCAAGACGACCAGGGCGGCGGCGCGCGCGTCCTCGCCAGCGTCGTGATGGTGGAAATCCAGGTCCAGCACCTTCTTCAGGTTTCCCAGCCCATGACCGCCATTGCCTTTCAGTTCCGGCCAGGCACGTCGAGCTATCCTGACGCTGTCCGACCAGCGGAACTCCGGCGCCTCGATTCCGCACCACTGACACGCCGCGGCGACAGCCCGTTTGTCAAAATTGCTGTGCTGCACGAGATGATGTCGTGACAGTAGCGGGAACAACTGCTCGAGAGCTTCGTCAAACCGCGGCGCGCCGCTCACATGATCCGGGCCGATGCCGTGAAGCTGGATGTTGAACGGGTCGAACCGTGTGCCGGGGTTCACCAGCGTCGAGAAGGTGTGGATCCGGTTGTCGGGGAAAACGCAGGCCAGCCCGAGCTGGCAGATACTGCCTGCATCGCTGCAGGCCGTTTCGACGTCGAGCGCGATGAAGCGGAAATCGCCCTCTGGTATCATGGTGCGCACAGCTTTGCGTCCTGAAGGGTGCTGGCGTAGATCAGGCAGGTTTCCACGTCGTCCAGCCGGGCAGCCATTTCCCTCGCGATCTCGAGGTTCTCGCTGAAATCGTCGACCAACGCGTTGTGTTTTCGCAAGAGCTCGTCATGCGCATCGACGCACTCGGTCACGTTGGATTTGCAAGTAAAGCCCTCGTATCCGCACTGATAGCTATCGAAACAGGCGGCGTCGCTGTCAACGCACTTTCCGCTGCTGGAGCAAACCTGGTCGCCGTAGTCCAGACAGGCCGGCTGCGTGCCGATCCGACAGGAAAAGCTCTGGCCCAGCGCGGGCGAGGCGAAGGCCAAAGCAAGGAGCAGGATTGGGGAACGTATCTGCTGAGTTATCATGATTTCCTACACCGACATTTCTGAAAGCATCGCTTCTGCCTGTGCAAGAACGCCCCGAACAGCGGCGTCTTCCAAGTCCGGTGGATAGCCGTACTTCCGGAGAACGCGCTTCACGAGAACCCGCAAACGAGCACGAGCACTTTCACGGTGAGCCCAGTCTATGCTGACATTGGCCTTGAGGCCGTTCAGCAGCTCGTGCGCGATGATTTTCAACTGGTCGTTGCCAAGGATATCCACAGCGCTCTGGTTATCGGCCAGCGCGTCGTAGAACGAGATTTCCTCCGCAGTCAGCCCGGATTCTTCGCCGCGGTTCCGGGCTTCGCGGACCTCTTTGGCGAGCGCGATCAGTTCCTGCAACACCTCGACCGTGCTGATGGCGTTTGTGTGATACCGCGAAATGGCCTCGTCCAGCCGTTCCGAGAACTTCCGAGTCTCGATCACGTTTGACTGGCTACGCGATCTGATCTCGTCGCCCAGCAGTTTTTTCAGGGCTTCTAGGGCAAGGTTTTTCTTCTCCATCTGCCCGACTTCGGCCAGGAAGTCGTCCGACAGGATGGAAATGTCCGGCGAAGACAGCCCGGCCGCCGAAAGGATATCGACGATTTCGGTCGATGCGACGGCGTCGTTCACCACCTGGCGAATGGCAAGGTCGCGGTCGGCGGCGGAGCGGCCGGAGGTATCTGCGGCCTTCACCATGGCGGCACGCACGGTCTGAAAGAAGCCGATCTCGTCGCGGACTTTGCGGGCGGTGTCGCTCGCCGAGCAAAGGGCGAATGCCTTTGATAGCGCCAGCACTGCGTCCTGATATCGCCGGTGCGCGGCCTTCTTGGCTTCCTTGTCAGTTTCGCGCTGGGCCGCCTCGTCCTGTTTCGCGAGGATCCAGTCCAGCGCTTCCGCCAATGCGACAAGGCGCTGGTGCGGGGTGCCGGTCAGCCCTTTGGAATAATCGAATCCGTGGAACATGGCGCGCACGATATCCAGCCGCTCCAACAGGGCGGTCACGGCTTCGGCCTCGTCGATCCCCGCCTGCTCCTGGTCTGACTTGGAATATTGGCCCAGCGCGGATTTCAGATTCTGTGCGATGCCAATGTAATCGACAATCAGGCCAGCGGGCTTGTCGCGGAACACCCGGTTCACCCTTGCAATGGCTTGCATCAGACCGTGCCCGCGCATCGGCTTGTCGATGTACATCGTGTGCATCGAGGGAGCATCGAAGCCGGTCAGCCACATATCCCGCACGATCACCAGTTTCAGCGGGTCTTTCGGATCCTTTGCTCGCTTGGCCAGCAGATCGCGCCGGGCTTTACCGCCAATATGCGGTTGCCAGGCTTCCGGGTCCGAGGCCGAGCCGGTCATCACGATCTTCACCAGTCCTGCATTGTCGTCATCAGAGTGCCAGTCAGGGCGCAATGCGACGATCTGGTGGTAGAGCTCCACGCAGATGCGACGGCTCATGCAGACGATCATCGCTTTGCCGTCCATCGCCTGCACCCGAGCCTCGAAATGGGCAACCAGGTCCTCGGCGACCATTCGCAACCGTTTTTCAGACCCAACCAGCGCTTCGACCGTGGACCATTTGCGCTTGAGCCTTTCCTGCTCGCTTTCCGCCTCATCCTCGGTGAGCGCTTCAATTTCGGCATCGACACGGGGCTTCTCGTCTTCGGGCAACTCGACCCGAGCGAGGCGGCTCTCGTAGTAGATTGGCACTGTCGCCCCGTCCTCGACAGCGCGGCTGATGTCGTAGATGTCGATGTAGTGGCCGAATACGGCGGGGGTGTTCACATCGTCCTTCTCGATCGGGGTTCCGGTAAAACCGATAAAGGACGCATTCGGCAGCGCATCGCGCAGGTGCTTGGCAAAGCCATAGGCGATCTCGCCGGTCTTCTCGATCCGCGCCCTGAACCCATATTGGCTACGGTGCGCCTCGTCCGCGATCACCACCACGTTCCGGCGGTCGGTCAGCATCGGATAGGCCTCGCCCTTCTCGGGCGCGAATTTCTGGATCGTCGTGAACACCACCCCGCCCGAGGCCTGCGCTAGCGCCCGCTGCAGGTCCTCTCGGCTGTCGGCCTGCACAGGGGTCTGGCGGATCAGGTCGCGGCACATGGCGAAGGTTCCGAAAAGCTGGTCGTCCAGGTCGTTCCGATCGGTGATCACAACGATGGTCGGGTTCTTCATCGCCGGTTCGCGCACCAGCTGCCCGGCATAGAAGGCCATGAGCAGGCTCTTGCCCGAGCCCTGCGTGTGCCAGATCACCCCAGCCTTGCGGTCGCCGCCGCCCCGGCTGGCGGTCACGGTGCTGTCCACGGCGCGGCGCACGGCGTGGAACTGGTGATAGCCCGCGATAATCTTGGCGATCCCGCCCGGGGTTTCGCCGAAGACCGTGAAGTCGTGCATCAGCGCCAGCAGCCGCCTGCGTTCGAACACCCCCTCGATCAGCACCGACATCTCGGGCGCGCCCTTTGGCGCTACCTCGGCACCATCGGTCGTGCGCCAAGGCATGAAGCGTTCCTGATCAGCGGTCAGCGAGCCCACGCGCGCCATGATGCCGTCGGTCGTGACCAGCACAGCGTTGTTGCGGAACAGCGACGGGACCTGCGCCTTGTAGGTCTGCAACTGGTTGAAGGCCGCGGTCAGCGAGGCCGCCTCGGCCCCCGGCTTCTTCACCTCGATCACGCCCACGGGCAGACCGTTCAGGAACACCACCACATCCGGGCGGCGCTTGTGGCCGTTCTCGGTCACGGGAAACTGGGCGAAGGCCAGCCAGTCGTTCAGCCGGTCGTCGGGGTCGATGAGCCGCACAGCATCGCCCCGGATCGTGCCATCCTCGGCGCGGAATTCAACCGGCACGCCCTCGACCAGGGCGCGGTGCAGGCGGCGGTTTTCCTCGATCAGCGAGGGGCGCTCGGCCGCCACCACCCGGCGGATTGCGTCCTCGCGAGCGTCCTCGGGGATGTGGGGGTTCAGCCGGGCGACGGCCTCGCGCAGGCGGCGAGGCAGGATCGTGTCGGAATAGGCGTCCCGCTCGGGCGCGTTGCCATCGGGCCCGGAGATCGTGTCGTTCAGGCAGCTGTATCCCAACCCATGCAACTGCTGCAGCAGGATTGCTTCGACCTCGGCTTCCGACAATGTGGACATATAATCTCCGCTTCCAGCGCGTAACCGATCAGACGGTGCTGACGTGCGAAACCTGCCGCAGGAGACGCGCCTTTTCGGACTGAAACTCATCTTGAGTGAGCGCGCCAGCTTCCCGAAGCTTCCACAGCTCGCGAACAAGTTCGACAGTATCCTTGCCGGATTCTCCAAGAGCTGGGGCTGGACGTATTCCCTCGCTCGACTTGTTCATCGCATTCTCCAGACGAGCGGCAAAACTTTCGATCGCCGCTGATGCCGCCCTGACCATGCCGTTATCAGATTTCAAGCCTTTTTTATCATGGGCCCAATTGAGGAAGGTAATGTTGTGGACAGGTCGTTCCCGGTCATCGACCGTGATGGCGAGTGTGATGTTGCGAACACGTTCGCTTGACGTAGTCGAGCCGGAGAGTCCGCCGACAATTGCTCCGACGCCACCGAATGCCAAAGCGCCAACAGCCGCACCAATTGCCTGCGAACCCCGGTTCGTGCTTGCGATGGTTGTGCCGTCTCTCTTGATCTCAACCTTCCGAATTGCCGAAAAAGGGACCGTCTGCTCATAGGGAAGTTCCGGGCTCAACAATCCACCCCTTTGAAGAGTGAGCCCCAACACCGCAGCATTCGCATCATAATCAAGAACGCAGAAAGAGGCATCATCGAGGCTCACGTGGACTTCCGAATTCGGATATCTCTCCATCCACATTTCAACTTGGCTTTTATGAGCTTTTGAATCGGCATTGGACTTGAGAATGACCATGATGATAATGACGCCAAGGCCAATGAGAAAGAATTCCATCTTCGTTTCTCCAACAAAGGAACCATCCACCCAGCTAAGCTACGAATTGGGGCATTTTGTGGCCAGATTCGGGAAGGCTTTGGCTCTCGACTTCCGATATGGCGCTCGCGCGCAGCCTTCATGCGAAGAACCGTTGCAACAGGGTTGCTTCCTGATCGGTGATCCGGGCAACCTTGTTGTGGGCGTGCCGATAGAGCTTGCGGGCCAGGCCGACGATTGGCGTGCCCTCTCTGCTGTTCCGATGCGGCGCGATCTCGTTGAGGCCGAAGTTGCCGGAATTGACGCGCTGATCGACACGGACGGTCACCACCGGCTTTGCACCGCCAAGGTCAATCGTCGTGACGGTTCCCTTGCCCCACAAGCCTACGCCGCCCTGCGTCTCGGACGACCAGAGGAAAGTTTCCGATCCGACGCGAATGTCCCACCCGCCATACATCGGGCGTTCCTCGATGCGCAGCTGCGCGTCGGCTGGTGAGCTGGGCGGAGCAGTCTTGGCGATGAACGGCATGGGCAATCTCCTTGTGTCAAACTGTGCTTGCGGCAATGGGCTCGGCCTCGGCCACCCGCAACTCGCCCGACATCAGGCGCGGTAGCAGGAGGTCACGGGTCTGGGCGAGGGTGTGGGATTCTCGCTCGTTGTGTTCCTTGCGATCCAAAAGGGCATCAATTGGCTGAAGTAGCGAGGTTAGCACGTCACGCGGCGGGAAAATCATCCGGGCGTCTGAGAGCATTCCAAGACTTAGGTTCGCCTGAACCGCTTGAACGATTTTTGAGTGAAGCTCATTCTGAAATCCGTAATCGGACAGCCACATCAGAATGTAACTTGGCGGGGATAATTTTGGATCTGGACGGACTATTGCAATAGCTTGGTTCACATTAGAGGGCAGCAATTCCTTGACCACCTTTGCGACGCGTCCGATTGTTCCAGCAATACTGTACAGTATATCGTCTTGCTGGAGGATAGAGCGTTTCAATGCACCCTGATGGACCGATTGGGCCACCTTTGCGATGTTTCCAAGCAATAGCGAGCCATCATCGGAGAGGTTGTTCACGCGAAGGAAGTTTATCGATGGCTCATCCAGCGCTGACTTGACTTGCTGGTTGTTCGGAGTCGTGCCCTTTGTGACCCGGTGCACAACTGAACCAAGTGATCGCATCTCCCACCCCTCCGGCTTGCCCTCGGCGTCGAGGCGGTCGGGGAAGAGGGGCCAGAGGTCGGGGGAGAGGTAGGGGGCGCGGCCTTCGGCCTTGGCGCGGGTGGGGCCGAAATCGACGAACCAGTCGCGGAACAGCGCCCGCGCCATGGCCTCCAGCGTGGCGTTCATCTTCCGGTTCAACTCGATCTTGTCATCCAGCGCCCCGAGGGTGGCGGCA